>Ga0102592_1000358_pt1 | contig 84755 bp, 87 predicted proteins | sample AraplaCol_mMF_r2_FD_76861 | JGI IMG/M metagenome (GOLD analysis project Ga0102592, IMG submission 76861) | Arabidopsis root microbial communities from North Carolina, USA - plate scrape MF_Col_mMF_r2 (SPADES assembly) (version 2) | ecosystem: Host-associated > Plants > Roots > Endosphere...
AACCGCTTCTAAAGGCACCCCTCCACAGCGCGCCCGTAGCTCAGCTGGATAGAGCATCAGACTACGAATCTGAGGGTCGGACGTTCGAATCGTTCCGGGCGCGCCAATGAAAACCCCGCTAGGCCAACGGCTTAGCGGGGTTTTTGTTTATTCGGCCCCCGAAGCCCTGCGAAAGGCCGCCAGGGCACATCCCATGCGAAAAGCCCCGCCGGGCCGGGGCCAGGCGGGGCTTCGCTGTATCGGGCTCCGGAAGCCGAATCAGGCGGTCGGCGGGTTGCCCGGCAGGATCACCGTCACGCGCAGGCCGCCGATCGGCGAACGGCTCGCCTCGATACGCCCGTGATGCGCCTCCACGATCGCCCGTGCCGTCGCCAGGCCGAGGCCGGAGGCAGCCGATTCGTCGGCCCGGTCGGAAGAGCGGTAGAAGGGCTCGAACAGCCGCTGGGCCAGCATCACGTCCACGCCCGGGGCGTTGTCGTCGATGATCAGGCGCCAGGCGTCACGCGAGCTTTCCAGGCCCAGCACGATTCGGCCGTTCTTGGGCGTGTAACGCAGCGAATTGTCGATCAGCGCGCCGAACAGCTGCTCGATTCGCGCGCCGTCCCATTTCACGATCACGGTGTATTCGGGCAGCGTGCTGGTCTCGAGCCGCACGCCTTGCGCCTCGGCACGCTTCTTGTCGGCATAGATGGCGTTGTGGATCAGCGCGCGCGGATCGACCTGGGCGAAGGTGACCGGCAGGCGGCCTAGATCGGCCAGCGCGACGGCGTTCAGGTCCTCCGCCATGTGGATCAGCCGGCGTGTATCCACCTCGATCGCGCCGATCAGCTCGGGCGGGAGCGGCGGCTCCACCTCGCACAGCTTGATGAAATGCTCGCCCATATTCTCGGTCGGGCCCTTGAGCTCGCCCGAGATCGACACCAGCCAGGTGCGGCGCGCGGTCTCCAGGCGGCTGAACTGGCTGGCGATGCGGCGCAGGTTGCGCATCGTCGCGACCACTTCGGCGGGGCCCTCCTCGTCGAAATAGAGGTCGAGATCGCCGTTCACCACGTCGCGGCTCATCCGGTAGAGCTGGAGCTGTGGCCTGGACCAGCGGCGGGCGAAGACATAGGCCATCACCAGCAGCAGCACGAACAGCACCAGCACGATGGCGGCAATGCCGATATATTGGGTGGCGAGGGTGCGGCGGTCCTGATCGGACAGCTCGGGCGGGCGGACCAGCCTGGCAGTCGCCACGGTGCGCCCATCGACCACCACGGGACGTTCGGCACGCGGGGTGAGGGACGTAGTCGGACCGGCGATCGCCTGGCCCTGCGGATCGACGAGCAGCACGCGGCCGGCAAGCGGCCCGGGCAGATGCGCGAGCTGATCGAGCGGGCGCCCGGCGCGCGCTGCCTCGGCGGCGGTCTGGACAAAGGCATCGAGCCGTTCGTCGTCGCGTTGGGCGAGTTGGGCCTGCTGGCCCTCGTGCATCACGAACACCATGAGGCCGCCCGGCACGACCGCCGCGAGCAGCGCCTGCGCCGCCAGAGTGGAAAAGATACCTGGAAACAAACGCACGCGCTCAACCTCCCCACAGGCCAGCTTCCCGGCCTACCCCCCGAGCGTTACAGACGCAATTACCCGCTCAATCGGGAACATCGAAGCTGTCCAGTATCTTGGCGCCGGCCATGAACACCGCGATCGGGCAGAGCGCGAACAGCATCCAGCCGCCAAGTCCTGGAAATTTCCCGAGATAATGCACGCCGCGCTCGGTCGCGCCACAGGCGAGGCCGTAGATCACGAGGAAGGCCTCGAACTTGGACTTGATCGTGAACAGGCGGCCGATGCGGTAGAACATGCCAAAGGTTAAGCAAGCCCCGGGCCAACCGCAAAAATACGTAGTTTCGCGTTAAATGAAATGGTTACCTGTAAGTAAATCCGACAGGTCGAGCGCCTCCAGCAGCGCGCGCCGGGCGGTCTCGACCTGGGCGATGAGGGCCGGATCGCCGATCGCGCCGAAGGGAATCGCCTCCGGCCAGTGGGTTTCGATGATACCCGCGATACGGTTCGCCTTCGCGTCATCCAGCAAAAAGCGGGGATCGACGGTCCTGGCGTCGCAAACCACGCGCAAACGGAGACATGCGGGCCCGCCGCCATTCGCCATCGACTGGCGGACGTCGACAACCTCCAGCCGCCGGATCGGGCCATTGCCCGCGACATGCGCCTGGAGCCAGTTCCACACGCTCGGCGTGTCGCGTGCCTCACCGGGCAGCACCAGCGCCATCTCGCCCGAAGGCAGCGTGACCAGCTGGGCGTTGAATAGATACGACTTGATCGCATCGGCCAGGCTCACCTGAGTGACGGGCACCTCGACGATCTCGACCTCGGGCAGCATCGCGCGCAGATCGGCGTAGAAGCGGTCCTTCTCGGCAAAGGCGTGCTCATGCGCGAACAGCACCCGGCCGTTCGCCACCGCGACGACATCGTTGTGGAAGGCCCCCGCGGCGATCGCTTCCTCGGACTGCTGGACGAACAGCACCCGCTCGAGCCGGTGGCGCCGCGCCACCGCCGCGCTGGCATCGGGATGCTGGCGGGCGGGGAAGGGGCCGCCCGAGATGCCATAGACGAACACCTCCACCCCCGGTGCGCCATGCTCGGCGGCAAGCCGCATATGGTTGGCCGCACCCTCGTCTCCGAACGGCGCCGGCACCGGGCCGTGCACCACAAAGGCAGGATCGGCGAAGGCGAGGCGGAGCTGCGCCAGCGTCTCGGGCCATTCATGGCTGCGATGCGGCATCGTCACCAGATTGGCGACGCTGAGGTGGCATTTGCCGTCGGCGGTGTCGGGGGCCGGCGAGACGGTTGCGGCATTGGCCGCCCACATCGGCGAGGCGGAGAGCGCCTGGGCCTGGGTATGCGGCGGCGCATCCTCATAGCGGGTGCCGAGGCCGGCGAGCCAGCGATGATCGGGCCGGGCATGGGGCAGCAATATGCCCTGGGTCAGCCCCAGCGCGATATTCGCCTGCATCTTGGCGATGCCCTGCAGCGCCGCCGCACGCGGATAGGAGGTCTCGCCCCGGTTGCGCGTCGCCGCGAGGTTGCCATGGCTCAGCCCGGCATAATTGTGGCTGGGACCGATGATCCCGTCGAAGTTGATCTCGGTAAGCATCAGCGGCCCACGTGCATCACTTCGTCGCCCACCCCGACGCCGAGCAGTTCGGCGGTGCGCGGATCGATCACCACGCCGCCGTCCCGGACCGACACGCGGCCCTGGGTCACCCGAAAGCCGGTGAGCTGTCCCGTCGCGACCAAAGCCGCTTCGCCGCCGGTCTCGATCGCCGCCACCCTGGCGGTCTTCGCGTCGCGCACCGTGTTCACCTGGTCGGTGCGCGCGGTCATGGTCGGGCCGCCGTCGAAGATGTCGACATAGCGTTCCCAGGCGAAGCCCTCGCTCTCCAGCATGCGCATCGCGGCGCGGCCAGAGGGGTGGGGCAGGCCGATCACCCCACGGGCGCTCTCGGAGAGCATCGCGGTGTAGATCGGGTGCTTGGGCATCAGATCGGCGATGAACTGGTTGCCATGGATCGCATTGAAGCTGTCCGCCTCCTGGAAGTTCATCCCGAAGAAGCGTCCTGCCACGCCGTCCCAGAAGGGCGATCCGCCCGCCTCGTCGATCACCCCGCGCAGCTCGGCGAGGATCTTCTCGGCGAAGCGCGGGCGGTGGCGGGCGATGAACATGTAGCGGCTGCGCGCGAGCAGCATGCCCAGCCCGCCGGCGCGCTCGCCCGGATGGAGGAACAGCCCGCCGACCTCGCTCGCGCCCTCCAGATCGTTGACCAGGCTCAGCGTCTCGGCGCGGAAGGTGCGGCCCAGCTCCTCGCTATGCTTGGTCTCGGTGGCGAGGCGATAGGAATAGAAGGGCCAGCGCTGCCCCACCGCAGTGAAGATCTGGCAGGTGCCGCGCACCTCGCCGGTGTCGACATTTTCGAGCACCAGCACGAACACGTCGTCGCCGCTCTCGTCCTCGGGGCGATCGAAGGCGGCGTGGCTGCGCGCGAGCTTGGCGCGCAGCACTTCCTTCTCGGGCTGGAGATTGGTGAAGCCGCCCCCGGTCAGCTTCGCCATCTCGTAGAGCGCCTGCAGATCCTCGTCGCGGGCGGCACGGATCACGAAGCTCATAATTTCCCCTTTTCGGCGATACGCAACATGGTGACGGCGGAGAGGGCGGCGCGCTCGGCCAAGCTCTCCGGGATCAGGAATTCTTCCGGGCTGTGGATCAGGCCGCCGCGCGCGCCCATCGTGTCGACGACCGGCACCCCACACGCGGCGATGTTGTTGCCGTCGCAGACGCCGCCGGAGAACTTCCATGCGACGGGAATGCCCAGGTCCGCGCCGGACGCCCTGACCAGTTCGAACAATTTCTCAGCACCCGGGTCCAGGGGCTTGGGCGGGCGGTTGAAGCTGCCATGGACGTGGATGCGCACGTCATGCTTCACCGAGACGATCGCCACTGCCTGGTCGATCGCGATCCGGGCCCTGGTGATCGCCTCGCTGTCCTTTGGGCGGAAATTGACGCGCAGCACGGCGAGATCGGGCACGACATTGTTCGGCCCGCCACCGTCGATCTTCGCCGGGTTCACCGCCAGGCCGGGAGCCTTGGCGTCATTGAGCCGCATCGCAAGGTCGGCCGCGGCGACCAGCGCGTTGCGCCCCTCGTCCGGGTTGCGCCCGGCATGGGCGGACTTGCCGTGCACTACGATCGAGAAATTGCCGGTGCCGCCGCGGGCACCCGCCAGCGTGCCGTCGGGCAGGGCAGGCTCATAGGTGAGCGCGGCGATCTTGCCCTTGGCCGCGCCGGCGATCAGGCCGGCGGAGGAAAAGGAGCCGGTCTCCTCGTCCGAATTGATCAGCACCTCATAGCCGATATGCGCGGCGAGCGGACTCTCCTCCACGGCCTCCAGCGCGGCGAGCATGAGCGCCAGCCCACCCTTCATGTCGGCGGCGCCCGGCGCGTTGAGATTGCCGTCTGGCAGCCAGTGGTTCGCCTGGAAGGGGTGGTCGGCGCCATAGACGGTGTCCATGTGCCCGGTCAGCAGCAACTGCACCGGTGCGTCGGGGCGCACCGCGAGGTGGAGATGATGGCCATGCGCCAGCGGCAGCACCTGCCCGTCGGCGGTCACGCTGCTGGCGGCCTCGGGCTCGAGCAGCGCGAGGTGGCCGGGCAGGACGGAGAAGGCATCGGCCAGCGCATCGGCCATGCGGGCGAGCCCCGCGATGTTACGGGTGCCGCTGTTGATCGCCGTCCATGCCTCGGTGCGCGCCAGCATCGGCGACGCCGCGGCCCTCTCCACTGCCGCGCGTTCTGTCTTGGAAAGCTCGGTCATCCACCGGACCTAGCGCGAAATATTATTGCCGTCAGCCCCACCCAGCGCAGTAGCTCATGCAATCTGGGAATAGGATGTCAGAAATCGACGACCAGTGCCGCGCGGCTGGTGGAATCGGTGCTCTTGCGACCGATCGCCGGGGTGCTTTCATATTGCAGCGAATAGCTGAACTGCGCCGAGAGCGGCCCAAAGAGCTTGGTAAGCAGCGCCGACTTGGACGAGACGGTGCTGTTGGCATTCTGCAGATAGGCCGAGGCGTTCTGCGTCACGGAGATGCCCCGGGTGATCTTCCAGCCGAAATCCAGGCTGCCGCGCGCAGCCGCATTGCTCTCGGCCGGCTGGGCAATGAAACGGGTGTATCGGAACGCCGGACCCACTTCGAGGTCCAGCTTCACCGCGGGCGACTTGATCGCGCTGTAGCCGATCCCGCTCGACAGCGAGACGCGGTCGCTGAAGCCCGAGAAGCGGTCGCTCTCATATTGGGCAGCGCCATAGAGATAGGCGCGGTCGTCGAACTTCCAGTTGGGTTCGTAGGCGGCGAGGTACCGTTCGCGCGTGGTGATGCCCAGGCTCTCCTGGTAATCCGCCTGGACGCGCAGCTTGTGGCGCCAGTCGAGCCCATCGCGCTTGAGCTCCATCGCCGCGGCGATGCCGACGTTTTCCGTGTTGCCGGTGGTGACATAGCCGCCCAGCTCGGCATGGCCCTTCACCAGCGCGAAGAAATCGGCGCTGCGAATCTTGGCCTGGGCCTTTTTCAGCCGGGAATCGCGCCAGTCGGCGGCGATCTTCACCAGCTTGTCGGCGCTTTCCGGGTCCGCGGCACGGGCATATTTGACGATGACCGCGACGTCGTTCTCGTTGCCCGACTGCATCGCGGCCTCGAGCATCGCCTTCAGCGCGGGCGAGACATTCGCCGCTTCGAGGGCAGCGGTGCTGTCATCGTCGTCCATCGGCATGGCAACGGCCGGCAGGGCGGCGATCAGCAATGGCAGGGCGAAAAGCGAGGCTCGCATGGGCTTGGCTGGTAGCGCTGTCATGGGGACCAGAATAGGGCAGGATCAGGCGAGATGTTGCTCAAAGACGGTCAACAGTTCCTTATAGAGCGCGCGCTTGAAGGGAACGATGATGTCGGGGAGATCTTTCGGCTCCGCCCAGCGCCAGGCGCGGAATTCCGGCTCGGCGGTCTGGATGTTGACGTCCTGGTCCTCGCCCAGGAAGCGGAACAGGAACCAGCGCTGGCGCTGGCCGCGCCACTTGCCCTTCCAGATCCGCCCGACCAGGTCCTCGGGCAGGTCGTAGAACAGCTCCTCGGGCGCCTGGGCGATCAGTTCGGCATGCTGGCGCTCGACGCCGGTCTCTTCCCACAGCTCACGCCAGGCGGCGTCGATCGGCGCCTCGCCGGGATCGATCCCGCCCTGCGGCATCTGCCAGGCCTCGACCACCGAATCGAGCCGCTGGCCGACAAAGACCTGGCCATGGCGGTTGAGCAGCATCACGCCCGCGCAGGGGCGATAGGGAAGGGAGGCGATGTCGGTCATGCTCTTCTCACTCCCCTCCCTGGAAGGGAGGGGTCGGGGGTGGGTAGGTTCCGGGCGATACGGCCGCGCCAGGAATGGTAGGCGCCGTATCGCGGTTATCGACCCACCCCTAGCCCCTCCCTTCCAGGGAGGGGAATAGCTAAATGGGTTGCGTGATCCACCTCGTCCACCACCCCGACTATGTCGCCCCGGCGCCCAAGCGCAGCCAGTATCAGTGGAACAAGAACGGCCTGGTCCGCGACCTGCTGCGCGCGGAAGGCCCCGTCTTCGCCTGGCACGCGCCCGAACCGATGCCGCGCCATTGGCTCGAAGCAGTGCATGATCCCGACTATGTCGAGCAGGTGCTGCGCGCCACAGTGCCGCCCGAGAAGGAGCGGCGGATCGGCTTCCCCGTCACCCCCGAGGTGGCGCGCCGTTCCCAGGCGGTGCCCGGCGGCACCTGGCTCGCCGCGCGGCTCGCGCTCGAACATGGCTTCGCGGCCAATACCGCCGGGGGCAGCCATCATGCGCTCGCCAGCACCGGAGCGGGCTTCTGCGTGTTCAACGACCTCGCGCTCGCCGCGGTGCGGCTGGTCGAGGAGGGGACGGTCGGCCGCATCCTGATCGTCGATTGCGACGTCCACCAGGGCGACGGCACCGCCTCGCTCACCGCGGGGCGGCCCGAGATCGCGACCTATTCGATCCATGCCGAGAAGAACTTCCCGGTCCGCAAGGCGCATTCGACGCTCGACGTGCCCTTGCCCGACGGGGTGGAGGACGCGGAATATATGGAGACGCTGGAGCGCACCCTGCTCCCGCTGCTCGAAGGTTTCGCACCCGATCTGGTTCTTTATCAGGCCGGAGTCGATCCGCTTGCCGGCGACCGGTTGGGGCGGCTCGCGCTTTCCTATGACGGGCTGATCGAGCGGGATCGCTGGATTTCCGGCGTCATGACGTCACGCGGCATTCCGTTCGCGAGTGCTCTGGGCGGCGGTTACGGCGAGGACGCGCTCGAAGTATCGCGGCGCCACGTCGCCTCGATCCTCGCGCTGGGACAGGGAGTTGCAGGCCGGGCTTTGCAGGTTTGAAATTGGGGCGTAGACATCTGCGCAACGATATAAAATTGCAGGAGACCGGCTGTGGCTACTGCCGTGCATAGGCTCACGCCCGAGGAGGCGTCGGCGCATCCAGCACCCGAAGCGATCGTGGTTCGCTTCGCCGGGGATTCCGGCGACGGCATGCAGCTTACCGGCGGCCAGTTCACGCTTTCCACCGCGCTGGCCGGCAACGACCTCGCCACCTTCCCGGACTTCCCCGCCGAGATCCGCGCCCCCCAGGGCACGCTGTTCGGGGTCTCCGCCTTCCAGATCAATTTCGGCTCGGCCCAGATCGACACCGCGGGCGACCAGCCCGACGTGCTCGTCGCGATGAACCCGGCGGCGCTCAAGACCAATGTCGATGCGCTCAAGCCCGGCGGGCTGATCATCGCCGACGAGGGCGAGTTCGGGCAGCGCAACCTCGACAAGGCGAAATACGGCGCCAATCCGCTCGAGGACGGCAGCCTGGCGAAGTGGCAGCTGCTCAAGCTCAACATCTCCCAGCTCACCCTCGATGCGGTGAAGCCGTTCGGGCTCGGCAACAAGGAGGCGCTGCGCTGCAAGAACATGTGGACGCTGGGGCTGGCGCTCTGGATGTTCGACCGGGACCGCCAGCCGCTGGTCGACTGGCTCAAGGCCAAGTTCGCCAAGGCACCCGAGCTGGCCGAGGCCAACATCGCCGCGCTCAACGCCGGCCATGCCTATGGCGAGACGGCCGAGCTGGGCGCGATGGGGATCAGCCAGCGCCAGGTCGCCGCCGCACCCGCCGAGCCGGGGCTGTACCGGACCGTGACGGGTGCGGAGTCGATCTCGCTGGGGCTGGTCGCCGGCGCGCAGCTGGCGAGCCTGCCGATGTTCTTCGGCGGCTATCCGATCACCCCGGCCAGCGCGATCCTGCATACGCTGTCGCGCTACAAGGAGTACAACGTCACCACCTTCCAGGCGGAGGACGAGATCGCGGCGGTGGCCTCTGCGCTGGGCAGCGCCTATGCCGGCAGCCTTGGCGTCACCTGCTCCTCCGGGCCGGGCATCGCGCTCAAGACCGAGGCGATCGGCCTGGCGATCATGACCGAGCTGCCGCTGGTGATCGTCAACGCCCAGCGCGGCGGGCCCTCGACCGGACTTCCCACGAAAACTGAGCAGTCCGATCTATATCAAGCGGTTTACGGCAGAAATGGAGACTCGCCGATCCCGGTGATCGCCGCCCGCTCGGCCGCCGATTGCTTCGACGTCGCGATCGAGGCGGTGCGCATCGCGACGCAGTACATGACCCCGGTGATGCTGCTCACCGACGGCTATCTCCAGAATGCCGCCGAGCCCTGGAAGGTGCCGGACATGACGGCCTATGCGCCGTTCCCGGTGAAGTTCCACACCGATGTCCCGCCCGAAGGCGAGAAGTTCCAGCCCTATGGCCGCGATGACAAGCTCAAGCGCCCCTGGGTGAAGCCGGGCACGCCGGGCCTGCTCCACCGCATCGGCGGCATCGAGAAGGCGCAGGGCTCGGGCAATATCGACTATTCCCCCGCCAACCACCAGGCGATGACGGACATCCGCCGCGACAAGGTGCTGGGCATCGAAATCCCCGACCAGGCGGTCGAGGAGGGCCAGCCGGGCGGCAAGCTCGTCGTGGTCGGCTGGGGATCGACCTATGGCCCGATCGCCCAGGCGGTACGGCGGGCACGGGGCAAGGGGCATGACGTCAGCCATGTCCATATCCGCCACATCTGGCCGCTCCCGAAGAATCTCGGCGAACTCCTAAAGAGTTACGAGCATGTCCTCGTACCAGAAATGAACACCGGCCAGCTCAAGACGCTGCTGCGCGACCAGTATCTGGTAGATGCCAAGTCGCTCACCAAGGTCTCCGGCCAGCCCTTCCGCATCGCCGAGATCGAGAAGGCGATCTCCCAGCACATCGGCGCGGACTTCGACCAGGAGCTCCCGCCCGACGACCGCCAGCTGCCCAGCCCGGAGGCGGTGAACCCTTGAGCCCGACCTTTGCCTGCCCCGTATGCAGCGAAACCGAGATGGACGATGGCGACTACGTCATCTGCGCGGTCTGTGGCTGGGAGAATGATCCGGTCCAGCTGGCAGACGCGGCATATGCCGGCGGGGCCAATGTCATGTCGTTGAACGAAGCCCGTGCGCAATGGCGTGCGACTGGGAAGCGAGTGCAATGAACGAGATCACCACCATCCGCCCGAGCACCCCCAAGGACTGGGAGACCGACCAGGAGGTCCGCTGGTGCCCGGGCTGCGGCGACTATGCGATCCTGAAAGCCGTGCAGCGGACCATGCCCGAGCTGGGCGTCGCGCCGGAGAACACGGTGTTCGTCAGCGGCATCGGCTGCTCGTCGCGCTTCCCCTATTACATGGAGACCTATGGCTTCCACACCATCCACGGCCGCGCGCCGGCGGTGGCGACGGGGGTCAAGCTCGCCAATCCCGATCTCGACGTGTGGATCATCACCGGCGATGGCGACGCGCTGTCGATCGGCGGCAACCACACGATGCACCTGCTCCGGCGCAACCTGAACTGCCAGTTCCTGCTGTTCAACAACGAGATCTACGGCCTCACCAAGGGCCAGTACTCGCCGACGAGCCGCGAGGGCACGCGCAGCCCCTCCACCCCGTTCGGCTCGGTCGACCATCCCGCCAAGCCCTGCGCCTTCGCGCTGGGGGCAGGCGCGCGTTTCGTCGCCCGCGGGATAGACGTCCACAAGAACCTGCCCAGCGTGCTCAAGGCCGCGCATGCCCATCAGGGTGCAGCATTCGTCGAGATCTTCCAGAACTGCATCGTCTATAACGACGAGGTCTTCGAGCCTTTCACCGCCAAGCCAAACGCCGCGGCAAACCAGCTCTGGGCCGAGCATGGCAAGCCGCTGCTCTTCGCCGGCGGCACCAGGGGCCTGACGCTCGACATGCACAGCCTAACCCTCAAGGTCGTCGACGTGACCGATGGCGACTGGGAAGGGGCAGGGGTGATCGTCCACAACGTCACCAACCGGGCCATCGCCCATATGCTGGTCGAGATGCCCTTCGGCCCGTTCCCGATGGCGCTGGGGGTGCTCTATGACGATCCCGCGCCGACCTTCGAAAGCGCGGTGGTGGCGCAGAACAGGGCGGCGAGCGAGGGCAAGACGGCCGATCTCCAGAAGCTGGTCTCCAAGGGCCAGACCTGGATGGTCGACAAGGAACCGCACAAGCTCTGACGCCTGTCGCTATCGGCTTGCATTGCGGGCGGACTGGCCTATCGCGCCGTTCATGCTGATCGGCGCCACAACCGATTTCGAAGCGCATGAACTTGCGCGGGTGCCGAACGTCTATCCGCAATGACCCCCGGCGAAGCCACTCCCAACAGCTTCCGCGCGCCCCAGGAGCGCGCGCGCCGGCACGATCTCGATGCGTTGCGGGCGGTGTTCCTGCTGTTCGGCATTCCCTACCACGCCTCGCTGACCGTCCGTCCGGGGCCGTGGATCGCGAACTTCCACGACCGGTCGCGCGACTTCATCGAGATCGCCGACTATCTCCATCTGTTCCGCATGCCGGGCTTCTACATGATCGCCGGCTATTTCGCCGCGATGCTGCTCCATCGGCGCCCGGTGGCGAGCTATCTCCCGTCGCGCCTCCACCGGCTCGTCCCGCCCTTCCTCGCCGGCACCTTCCTGCTTGTGCCGGCGATGCATTTCCTTCTGCTGCTCGAGACCGGCCATCCGGACCCGATCGGGCGGTGGTGGGAGATCATGACGATGACCGAGCGCAATCCGTTCGAGCATCTCTGGTTCGTCCAGGTGCTGCTCTATTACACGGCAGGGCTGGCCGCCCTGGTCTGGCTGTTCCCCGCGCTTGCCCATGCCGAGCTCAAGGGCGAGCGGCGCGCGCTGGTGCAATGGTTCGTACCCCTGACGCTTGCCACCGGCCTGGTCCTTGGCCTGTGCGGCCTGGGCTCGCTCCAGCTCGAGCGCTATCGCTACCTGACCAACTTCTCGGTCAACTTTCTCTCGGCCCGCTACGCGCTCGATTATCTGCCCTGGTTCCTGCTCGGCGCGGTGCTCCAGCGCATCCCGGCGCTCGACCGGCGCTTCGCCCGCTTCTCCTGGATCCTTTTCCTCACCGGGCTCGCCGCCAGCATCATGGTGGTCTTCTATCCGCGCATGGTGCCGTTCCTGTGGCGTCCAGTGCTGACCGGCGTGGCGGCGATCTGTCTCACCCAGGCTGCGCTCGGCGCGCTCGGCCATTTCATCCATGGCGAGCGCCGCTGGGTGAAGGCGCTCGTCTCGGCCTCCTTCGTGATCTACCTGTTCCACGAGCCGCTGATCGTGCTGTTCACGCCCTGGCTCGACCTGCTGCCGATCCCGGTATGGCCCAAGTTCATCCTGCTCTGCCTCACCGCCTTTTTCGGCTCCTACGGCATCTGGAAGCTGATCCGGCTGAGCCCGGCGCTACGCTATCTGTTCAATGGCGAGCGCATGAAGAAGCGCCCCGCACACTAGGCTTGCCCGACTCACTGGCGCGTGCATTGTGCGCCCCGAAATGCATGCGCCGCTAAGCCCTTCCGCCCCTGACCATTCTCCGCGGAAACCCGGCTGGTTCTCGCGCACCCTGGCGCCCGTCTTCCGCCGTCAGCTCGACAAGATCGATGCCGGCATAGCGCAGGGAAGCCTGTCGCTAGGCCTGCCCGACGGCACGGCCCGACTGCTTGGCGGTCGCGCCGACGGGCCGGCGGCAGTGGTCGACCTGCGCAGCTGGCGGGCGCTGGTCCGGCTCGCGATCGGCGGCTCGATCGGCTGGTACCAGGCCTGGGCGCTTGGCGAATGGGCGAGCCCCGATCCGGTCCAGCTCTTCGCGCTGTTCGGACTCAACCGCGCCGAACTCGCCCGCCAGGCGCGCGCGACCGGCTTCTCGAAGCGCATCAAGCGCCTGCTCCACTGGCGTAATCGCAACCATCGTGGCGGATCGCGACGGAACATCCATTTCCATTACGATCTGGGCAATGATTTCTACAGGCTCTGGCTCGATCCCGGCATGACCTATTCGAGCGCGCTTTTCACCGCGCCCGGCCAGTCGCTGGAAGCGGCCCAGCACGAGAAGCTCGCCGCGATCCTCGCGCGCACCGACACCAGGGCCGGCGACGAGATTCTCGAGATCGGCTGTGGCTGGGGCAGCTTCGCCGAACTGGCGGTGGCCGAGGGCCGCAAGGTCCATGGCATCACCCTGTCGACCGAGCAAAAGGCGTGGGCCGAGGCGCGCGTGCCGCAGAACGCCCGCTTCACCCTCACCGACTATCGCGACGTTACCGGCAGCTATGACGCAGTCGCCAGCATCGAGATGGCCGAGGCGGTGGGGCAGGCCTATTGGCCCGCCTATCTCGACGCGATAGCCGGGGCGCTCAAGCCCGGCGGCCGTGCCGCACTGCAGGTCATCACTTTCGACGACGCCTTCTTCGAGGATTATGCCTCGAACGTCGACTTCATCCAGGCCTATGTCTTCCCGGGCGGGCTGCTGCTGTCGGAGGAGCGGTTCGGCGCGCTGGCCGCGGCGCGGGGGCTCAAGGCGCAGGACCGCACTGGCTTCGGCCTCGATTATGCCGAGACGTTGCGCCTGTGGCGCGAGCGCTTCGACGCGGCCGTTGCGGCAGGTACGTTGCCAGAGCAATTCGACCGCAAGTTCATCGACTTGTGGCGTTATTATCTGATGTATTGCGAAGGTGGGTTCAGAGGTGGCGGTATCGACGTCATCCAGCTCACCCTGGTCAAGGAGGAGGGGTGATGCGGAAATGGCTTCTGGCGAGCGCGCTCGCGTTCGGAAGTGTCGCGGGGCAGGGGGCACTGGCCCAGGCGGTGGTCTCGCCCGAGGTGAAGATCCAGTCCGGTGACAGTAGCGGTCTGCGCAAGGTCGGCGCCGAGGTGCTGTTCTGGAGCCAGGCCCAGCGCGACCAGAATTTCCCCCATATGGAAAAGCTCTTCCCGGGCCATATCGTCCGGGCCGGCGGCAAGGTCCGCGCGCTGCCCGCCGGCAAGCCGCTCGCATTCCCGGATGCCGATCTCGATGCCTTCATCGCCCAGCAGAACATCGCCGGGCTGATCGTGCTCAGGGACGGCAAGATCGTGCTGGAACGCTATGCCCGCGGCTATTCGCATCAGGGGCGCTGGACCAGCTTCTCGGTCGCCAAGTCGTTCACTTCGTCGCTGGTCGGTGCCGCGATCAGGGACGGCTATATCAAGTCGGTTGACGAGCCGGTGACCAAGTACATCCCGGAGCTGGCCGGCAGCGGCTATGACGGGGTGACCATCGCCCAGCTGCTCACCATGACCTCGGGCGTGAAGTGGAACGAGGACTATACCGACGCGAAGTCGGACGTCGCCCGCATGTTCCTCGAACCCGTGCCGGCGGGGGAGGACCCCACCGTCTTCTACATGAAGAATCTCCCCCGCGAGTCCGCGCCGGGGGCCAAATGGGTCTACAAGACTGGTGAGACCAACCTGATCGGCGTGCTGGTGATGCGCGCGACGAAGCAGCCGCTAGCCAGCTATCTCAGCGCCAAGATCTGGAAGCCGTACGGCATGGAGCGGGATGCCTTCTGGATGGTCGATCCGTCCGGCCATGAGGTCAGCGGCTGCTGCCTGTCGGTTTCGCTGCGGGATTATGCCCGGATGGGCCAGTTCGCGCTGGAGGGCGGGAAGGACGTCGTCGTGCCCGGCTGGTTCCGCGAGTCGACCAGCGCCCATGCCGATATCGGCGTGCCGGGCCGTGGCTATGGCTATCAATGGTGGACCTATCCCGAGGGCCGCTTCGGCGCCCAGGGCATTTTCGGCCAGACGATCCGGGTGGATCCGAAGTCGAAGGTGGTGATCGCGGTTTCGGCCGCGGCGCCCAAGGCCAGCGACGACGCCTATGGCCAGGCGCGCACGGCGTTCCTCAACCGGCTGTTCGAGGCTGCGGCGAAGTGACCACTGCCAAATAGCGAAAGCTGATCCCCGGCGAAGGCCGGGGCCCAGTTTCGGCGAATTTGGTAGGCGCGAACACCTCTCGAACGACGTTGCAGCTGGACCCCGGCCTTCGCCGGGGATCAGCGAGCGCTTGCCTCAGCCCTCGACCCGCTCGAAATGCCCGGCGTCGAACCCCGAAACCGCCAGCGCCGCGATCCGCTCGGCCACCGCCTCCGGTGCCTTCACCGTCGCCGGATCCTCGCCGGGGAAGGCACGCTCGCGCATCTTGGTCCGGGTCGCGCCCGGATCGACGATGCCGACGCGGACCTTGCTGATCTGCGCGACTTCCTCGCCATAGGTGCGCAGCAGGTTCTCGAACGCCGCCTTGGACGATCCGTAGACGCCCCAATAGGCGCGCGCGGTGCGGCCGACGCTGGAGGTCACGCCGATCACCCGGGCGCCCTGCGATGCTTTGAGCATCGGATCGAACGCCGCGAGCATCGCCGCCTGGGCGGTGACGTTGAGCGTCAGCACCTTGGCGAATTCCTTGAAGTCGATCGCCGGCACCGCGCTCAGCGTGCCGAGCGTCGCGGCGTTGAGCACCAGCACGTCCAGCGCCGTCCAGCGCCCGGAGATCGCCTCGGCAAGGCGGGCGATGCTGTCATTCTCGGTCAGGTCCATCGGCGCGATCGTCGCCGAGCCACCGGCGGCGAAGATCGCCTCCTCGACTTCCTCGAGCCCGCCCGCGGTGCGCGCGGTCAGGATCACATGCGCGCCCTGGCTGCCCAGCGCAATCGCCGTCGCGGCGCCAATGCCCCGGCTCGCGCCGGTGACGAGCGCCGTGCGCCCCGAAAGTGCCCCCTCGCTCATCCCCGTCTTAGCCCACGCGCTCGTGGAGCAGCGCGAACTGGTCGGTCGGCGGGCCGTTCTCGTCCTGGTCGGTCAGCGTCGTCGGATATTCGCCGGTGAAGCACGCGTCGCAGTACTTCGGGTGGATGTCGGCGCGGTGCGCCTCGCCCAGCGCCTTGTACAGGCCGTCGATGCTGATGAACGACAGGCTGTCGGCATGGATGAAATCGGTCATCCCCCCCACGTCCAGCTTCGCCGCGAGCAGCTTGGCGCGCTCGGGCGTGTCGACGCCGTAGAAGCAGCTGTGCCGGGTCGGCGGCGAGGCGATGCGCATATGCACTTCCGCCGCGCCGGCCTCGCGCATCATCTGCACGATCTTGAGGCTGGTGGTGCCGCGCACGATCGAATCGTCGATCAGCACCACGCGCTTGCCCTTGATCAGCTCGCGATTGGCGTTGTGCTTCAGCTTCACGCCCAGATGGCGAACCTTGTCGCCCGGCTGGATGAAGGTGCGGCCGACATAATGCGAGCGGATGATGCCGAGTTCGAACGGGATGCCGCTCTGCTGGGCATAGCCGATCGCCGCGGGCACGCCCGAATCGGGAACGGGGACGACCAGGTCGGCCTCGACCGGACTTTCGATCGCCAGCTGCGCACCGATCGCCTTGCGCACCGAATAGACCGAGCGGTTGTCGCTGATCGAATCCGGGCGCGAGAAATAGACATATTCGAAGATGCACGGCCGCGCGGAGACCGGCGCGAACGGCTTGTGCGAGCTGATCTCGCCACCCTTCACGATCACCAGCTCGCCCGGCTCGACGTCGCGGACATATTCGGCGCCGACCACGTCGAGCGCCACTGTCTCGGATGCGAACACGATCGTATCGTCGAGCTTGCCCATCACCAGCGGACGGATGCCCAGTGGGTCGCGGCAGGCGATCATGCCGTCGGGGGTCATGACGATCAGCGAATAGGCGCCCTCGACCTGCTTCAGCGCATCGATGAACCGATCGATCAGCGTGCGGTACTGCGAGGTCGCGACGAGGTGGATGATCACCTCGGTGTCGCTGGTCGACTGGAAGATCGCACCGCGACGGACCAGGTCACGCCGCAGCCGCATCGCGTTCGAGATGTTGCCGTTATGCGCCACCGCGAAACCGCCGGTCGCCAGCTCGGCATAGAGCGGCTGGACGTTGCGAAGGTCCGAGCCACCGGTGGTGGCATAGCGGACATGGCCGCAGGCGGTGTCGCCATGCAGTGCGCGGATCACTTCATCGCGGTCGAAATTGCCGGCGACATGGCCCATTGCGCGGTGGATGTGGAACTGGCGGCCGTCGAAGCTGGTGATGCCCGCCGCCTCCTGTCCGCGGTGCTGCAGCGCGTGCAGGCCGAGCGCGACCGCGGCGGCAGCGCCGTCCATGCCGGAAACACCGAAAATGCCGCACTCTTCGCGCAGCTTGTCGTCGTCGAAGGGGTTCGTGGTAAGCATCAGCCCTCGAGGGGTTTGGAACTGTCGGGCGGGCATATAGGCGCTTCGGTGCGATTTGTCGCCGGTATGTCACAAAGAAATGAACTTGCAGGGTTTTCCGGTGGTTTTTCAGGGCGAAAGGAGATGTTTCCATGCCCGGGCAGATCAAGAACGAGGCGCTCTACGAGAAGCTCCGCGACGAAGGGAACTCGAAGGAGAAGTCGGCGCGAATCGCCAATGCGCAGGCGAATGGCTCGATCGACCATCGCGGCGGCAAGCTGGAGGACCGCTCGAAGGACGAACTCTATGACGAGGCCAGGAAGATCGGCATCGAGGGCCGCTCGAAGATGGACAAGGACGCGCTGATCGACGCGATTCGGGATCACTGACCGTCACACCTCTCCCGCTTTCGCGGGAGAGGGAGGGGCCCGCGTCGAGAAGCGACGTGGGAGGGTGAGGGCATTTCTTCTCTGGTGGCACGGAAGAAGTGCCCTCACCCAACCCTCTCCCGCGAAAGCGGGAGAGGGCTAATGACGACGACGGATCGCTGCGCTAGTTCACGCGGGTGGACACCAATCGCGAAACGGGCCTCGTGCTCGACCCGAAATATGACGCCGCCGGCCTGATCACCGCCGTCTGCACCGATCCCCAGGGGACGGTGCTGATGCTCGCGCACATGAACGCCGAGGCGCTCCAGGCGACGCTCGACACCGGCGAGGCGACCTTCTGGTCGCGCAGCCGGGGCAGGTTGTGGAAGAAGGGCGAAACCTCGGGCCATGTCCTCAAGGTGCTCGAAGCCCGGATCGACTGCGACCAGGACGCCGTCTGGCTCAAGGTCGAGCCGCATGGCCCGGCCTGCCACACCGGCGCGCCGAGCTGCTTCTACAGGATCGTCGAGGGCGGAAAGCTGGTCCGCAAGTGAGGGGTGGGCGCGGAAATCCTGAGCTGCTCCCCGGCGAAAGCCGGGGCCCAGGGTTTCTCTGCCGCTCGGCTCGTGGCCCTGGGCCCCGGCTTTCGCCGGGGAACATGGTCGCTTTAGGCGCTGCGCTTTTCCTCGCCGCCTGCTCGGGCGGCGGTACTCCTGCGCAGAAGGCCGAGAAGCCCCAGGACCTCGAAAAGGCCGCGATCGAGCGCGGCCTGGTCCGCAATCCGGCGGATACCGACGTCGCCGGCCTCTACGCCCGCGACACCGACCGTATCTGCATCGTCCCCGACGAGGAGCTCGGCTACCGGATCGGCGCGTTCGTCGACTATGGCGACCGTATCACCTGCAGCGGCTCGGGCCGGGCGAGCCGGGTAGGGGAGGCGCTCCATATCGAGTTCGGCGAGGACGGCAGCTGCTCGTTCGACGCCAAGTACGATGGCGACAAGATCGCCTTCCCGGGCGCGCTGCCCGATGGCTGCAACAAATTCTGCGCAAAACGCGCCTCCTATGCGGGATTGGAGGTCGCGCGGCTCAGCGAGTCGGCCGCCGAGGCCGCCGCGATGCGCGATGCCAACGGCAAGCGGCTCTGCGGCGCCAACTGAGCTGCTTACCTGCTTCCAATGTAGGATTTCTTCTGAAACATTCGCGTCATGCTGATGCGCGAACAGTGTGATGATCGACGGCGTTCCTGGCCGACATGCGCTCTTGCGCGTGCGGCAGAGAAAGGCGCCGCCGCTCGCGCGTAGATGTCGTGAACTTAGTGAACTTCCGATGCCAATTTGATTGACGTTCACGTAAGGGGAAGGTATTTTCCATGCCCATGAACGCACCAGCCTTTCCGCTCGAGGCCCTGGCGCCGATCGATGCGCGCCCGGACCGCGACTCCTTCACCATCTCGGACCTGTGCGCCGAGTTCTCGGTCACGCCGCGCGCCTTGCGCTTCTATGAGGACGAGGGGCTGATCGGCCCCGAGCGCCGCGGCACCACCCGCATCTATTCGCATCGCGACCGCGCCCGGCTCGCCTGGATCCTGCGCGGCAAGCGCGTCGGCTTCAGCCTGGCCGAGATCCGCGAGATGATCGATCTCTACGATGTCGGCGATGGCCGCAGCACCCAGAAGCAGTTCACGCTCGAGCGCTGCCTCGAACGTATCGAGCTGCTCGAGAACCAGAAGCGCGACATCGACGCGCACATCACCGAGCTCCAGCAATTCGTCGAACTGCTCAAGAGCAGCGACTAACCCCGAGGAACCCTGAAATGCCCCAGTACACCCCGCCGGTGCGCGACACGCGCTTCATCCTCGAGCAGGTGATCGGCCTCGATCGCTACGCCAACCTGCCCGGCTTCGAGAATGCCACCCCCGACACGGTCGACGCCGTGCTCGAGCAGGGCGGCCAGTTCGTCGCCGAAGTGCTGTTCCCGCTCAACCATTCGGGCGACCAGGAAGGCTGCAAGCGCCACGACGACGGCAGCGTCACCACCCCCGCCGGCTACAAGGAAGCGTACAACCAGTTCGTCGAGAGCGGCTGGGGCACGCTGAGCGCGCCCGTCGAGTTCGGCGGCCAGGGGATGCCGCACGTCATCTCGACCGCGTTTCAGGAGTATATGATCTCCGCCAACATGGCCTTCGCCATGTATCCCGGCCTCACCCACGGCGCGATCGCGTCGCTGCTGGTCAAGGGATCGCCCGAGCAGCAGGCGAAGTACGTCCCCAAGATGGTCGCCGGCACTTGGGGCGGCACGATGAACCTCACCGAGCCGCAGTGCGGCACCGATCTCGGCCTGATCCGCACCCGCGCCGAGCCGAACGCCGATGGCAGCTATTCGATCACCGGCACCAAGATCTTCATCTCGTCGGGCGAGCATGACCTGACCGAGAACATCATCCACCTCGTCCTCGCCAAGACCCCGGGTGCCCCCGAGAGCAGCAAGGGCATCTCGCTGTTCGTCGTCCCCAAGTTCCTGGTCAATGACGACGATACGCTGGGCGCGCGCAACGCCGTCACCTGCGGCTCGATCGAGCACAAGATGGGCATCCACGCCAACTCGACCTGCGTGATGAACTATGACGGCGCCACCGGCTGGCTCGTCGGCGAGGAGATGAAGGGTCTCGCCGCGATGTTCATCATGATGAACGCCGCCCGTCTCGGCGTCGGCCTGCAGGGCCTCGGCGTCGGCGAAGTCGCCCTCCAGAACGCCGTCCAGTACGCGCATGACCGCCGCCAGGGCCGCGCGCTCACCGGCCCGCAGGAGCCGAACGAAAAGGCCGACACGCTGTTCGTCCACCCCGACGTCCGCCGCATGCTGATGGAAGCCAAGGCGCAGACCGAAGGCATGCGCGCGCTCTGCCTCTGGGGGGCGCTCCAGGTCGACCTCGAGCATGCTGCGCCGACCGAGGAGGAGCGCCAGCTCGCCGCCGATCTGGTCGGCCTGCTCACCCCGGTCATCAAGGGCGTCGGCACCGATATCGGCTACAAGGTCGCGACCGACAGCCAGCAGGTCTATGGCGGCCATGGCTACATCGCCGAATGGGGCATGGAGCAGTATGTCCGCGATGCCCGCATCTCGATGATCTATGAGGGCACCAACGGCGTCCAGGCGATGGACCTGGTCGGCCGCAAGCTCGCCATGAACGGCGGCCGCGCGGTCCAGGCCTTCTTCAAGCTGGTCGCCGAGGAAGCCGCCGCCGCCAAGTCCGACGAGAAGCTCGCCGCACTGGCGGAGGGCCTGGAGAAGACCCTCGGCCATCTCCAGGGCGCGACGATGTGGCTCGCCCAGAACGGCTTCAAGAACCCCAACGACGTCGGCGCCGGCGCCTATCCCTACATGCAGCTCACCGGCACGGTGGCGCTCGGCCTGATGTGGCTCCGCATGGCCAAGGCAGCCGCCGCAGCACTGGCCACGGGCGAGGGCGACGCGAAGTTCTACGAAGCCAAGCTGGTAACCGCCCGCTTCTACGCCGAACGCTTCTTCCCCGATGCGAGCGGCCTGCGCCGCAAGATCGAGGCCGGCAGCGAGACGGTGATGGCGCTCGACCCGGAGCTGTTCCGGGCAGCGTGAGCTTTTGGGGATCCCGGCTGATCCCAGTCCATAGCTGATCCCCGGCGAAGGCCGGGGCCCAGTTTCGGGCTGCGCTGTTATCGTGAATCCGTCAGCGAAGGGCGTCGTGACATTCGGCTGCGGCGCCCTTGCAACACTTAAGTGTTCGCAATATGTTCCATTCTCGCAGGAGAAGCGGGATGGAAAAGCACGGCTTTGTCTACATCATGGCAAGCGGGCGCAATGGCACACTCTATCTCGGTGCCACTAGTGACTTACCCAAGCGCGCTTGGGAGCATCGCAATGGCGTAGTCGAGGGCTTTACGAGGAAGCATCGTTGCAACCTGCTTGTCTGGTACCAAACCCACGAGAGCCTGGACTCAGCGCGCTACCGAGAATTTCAAATGAAGAAGTGGCAGCGCGCCTGGAAAATACGTGAGATCGAAGGGTTGAACCCTGACTGGGATGATCTCTTCGATTGTCTCGCGCCGTCTTGAGATCACTGCAACTGGGCCCCGGCCTTCGCCGGGGATCAAGTTGGCAGCGGTGGCAAGGTGCCTCAATCCCCTTGCAATGTAGGATTTCAAATGTTTGCATTCGGGCCCCAAGGGGAGGTGCCGGATGCTGACATTCGCATTGCTGTTGCTGCTGGGCTCGAACGACTTCAATCCCGCGAACGACCCCGATCGCAGCACCGGGGATTCGTGGCTGACGAAGCAGGCCGATCGCAATCCCTTCGCCAGCCCCAGGCTCGGCGAGATCGGTGACGCCGTGCTTCGTTTCAGCACCACCCCTGCGCTGCGCGGGGGCGAGGGCAATATCGTCACGATCACGCCCGGCGAGAAGGGCGAGGCAGTCGCCTCGCTCGATACCATCCGCCACCAGTGCAATCTGTCGCAGACCCGCTGCCGCCTGGTCGCGGAGCGCTCGGCCAACTTCGCCTTCTGCGTGCAGGGCGATTGCAGCTATGCCGGCATCGCCCGGCGCGTCCACGCCCTGCTGTTCGATCCCGCACGCATGCCGGATAAGGATCCGTCGGATCTGGTGATCTGTACGGATGGGCCCGGCTACCTCACCGAGCTGCGCGAGGCGGGCAGGACCTATAATCTGTCGGGCTTCTGCGCGCCGAAGCACCCGAACAATCAAGTCTACAAACTCGTCCGCGAGGGCCTGGGCGGACATTGGAAGCCGATCGGCGAGGAGGAATAGGGGGCTTTGGCGTGAACTTCATGAACTTTGGCGCGATATGTCATGCCGGCGCCGTAATGGTGCAGTAAGGCACTTGAGCCGCGAACCGGGGGTGTCGATAGTCTTTTCATGACCTTGGCCATTGTACCGCTCACGCCGCTCGAGCGTGGGCAGCTTCACGTCATCCGCCTGCGGGCGATCCGCAATGCGCTCGTCCTGCTCGCTGCCGCGGTCGCTGCGGAGATCTTCGTGCCCGGCCTGCCGATGCGGGGGATGATCCTGGCGCCGGTGCTGCTGCTCGCGCTCTGGATCGCCGTCTTCGCGCCGGGGCGTAGCTGGCGCCGCTGGGGCTATGCCTTTACCGGCAGCGAGCTCCATGTCGAATATGGGCTGTTCACCCGCGTCCACACCATCGTCCCCGTCCTCCGCGTCCAGCATATCGACGTGGCGCAGGACGTGCTCGAGCGGTTGTTCGGGGTCGCGCGGCTGATCGTCCACACGGCGGGCAGCGAGAACAACTTCGTGGTGCTTCCGGGCATTTCCCGCGACACCGCCGAGGGCATCCGTGACGCGATCCGCGAGCGGATCGGCAGCGCCGGGCATGACTGACGCCGGCGCGGCGCCGCGGCGGCTCCACATCCTCACCGTGATCATGCGCTTCGTGAAGCGCGCGCCCTCCACGCTGGTCGTGCCCCCGCTGGTGCTCGGCTTCGCCGGGCGGGAGTTCCATCCGGTGCTGGCGTTCGGCACCTTCGCCGCCATCGCCGCGGCGGTTATCGTCACGACCTGGCTCGGCTGGTGGACCTTCACCTATACGATCGGCGAGGAGGAAGTGCTGATCCAGCACGGCCTGGTGCAGCGCAGCCGCCGCTCGATCCCGCGCGGCCGCATCCAGGACGTGTCGATCGAGCGCAGCCCCTTCGCGCGCATCTTCGGGCTGGCGCTGGTCCGGATCGAGACCGGCGGCGGCAAGGCCGAGGAGGCCGAGCTCGACAGCGTCTCGCTCGCCGAAGCCGAGCGGTTGCGTGCCCTGCTGCGCGCCTACCATCCTGCCACCCCGGCAGGTGCAGACGAAACAAGCCCCGCCGAGCCCGAGCGCCGCACCGTCTACGCCATGTCGCTCGGCCGGGTCCTGCTGCGCGGGGTTTTCGGCTTCTCGATGCTCTGGCTCGCCGCAATCTATGGCGCGATCCACTCGATCGACCGGGTGGTGGAGTTCGATTGGGAGAAGTGGTTCGGTGAGGCCGAGCGCGTCGCCCTCGCCCAGTTCAGCATCCTGGCGTTGCTCCTGGTGCTGGCGGTCGCGCTGCTGCTCGGCGTGATCGCAGGCATCGTCCGCACGCTGCTGCGCGACTATGGCTTCACCTTGACGCATGAGCCGGGCCGCTTCCGCCGCGTGCGCGGGCTGCTGACCCGCTCGGAGGTGGTGATCGCCGACCGCCGGATCCAACTTGGCCTCGTCCATCGCGGTGCGATCAGCGGGCGGCTGGGCTGGAACACCGTCGCGGTGCAGACGTTGGGCGGCAGCGACGATCCTTCAGGCCGCCAGGAACTGGCTCCCTTCGTCACCACAGGGGAAGCGGCCCAGGTCATTGCCGCCACGCCCTTGCCGTCCTTCGAGCGGATCGGCCTGCGTCCGGTGGCCTCGGCGCACATTCTGCGCTCGGCGATCCGCCATGGCGTGCCGGTGGCACTGGCCTTCGGGATCGCCGGCTGGTTCCTGGCGCCACTCTGGTGGGGGCTGCTGCTCGTTCCCGTGCCGGTGGTCATCGCGCTCTTCCAGCGCAGCTTCCACCGCTATGCCCTGCGCGACACCAGCCTGCAGGTGATGCGCGGGGTGCTCTCGCAGCGCGATTGGATCGTGCCCTTCGAGTCGATCCAGACGCTCACCGTGCAGCAGAGCTGGCTGCAGCGCCGGCTCGGCGTGGCGACGGTGGTGGTGGACACGGCGGGCGCCAGTGGCCTGCATCGCCCCAATGTGACCGATGCCCCGCTCGACGCCGCGCTGGCGCTGACCAGAGCGCTGGCGGCCCGGGTCGACTAGCGCGCCTCGGGCGTGGGACGCGGGGTAGGCGAGGGCCGCGGCACGGGCAGGGTGAAGCTCACCGCGCCCTTGCCCTGGGCCGGCACCGTCGCCGGCGCGCTGGCCGGGGTGACCGTCTCGGCCTTGCGTCGTATGCCGGTCAGCGGCGCGGGCGCAGCGAGCGGGGTGGCGCCGGGGATCGGCGTCGCGGCGGGAGCGGGTGCGGCGACCTCGGTCGGGATCTGGGCCCGCATGCACTGGACCGGGCTGGGGCGGCGGAACTGGGCGCAGTTCCACAGCGCCTTGGCGAAGCCCTGCGTCTCGTCGCGCAGGTAGCTGAACGACATGGTCGAGACCTGGGCGGTGGAGAGCGGCAGCTTGGCCGGGGTCTGCTTCGCATCGGCCCAGGCCATGAACTTGCAATAGGGCCGCTCGCCGCAGGTGCGGATGGCGAGGGCGGCAAAGGCGTCGGGGCCGATGCCCTGGGGAAGGGTGAGCATGAAGTTGTTCGATTCGCCGCCGCCCTCGATCGCCATCGGCGCGGGGACGGCGCTCTGCGGGATCGAGGCGGGGTCGATGAACGCGCCGTCGCTGCCGACCGCGCCGGGCACCAGCCCCTCGAGCGTCGGGTCGGGCTGGAAATTGCCCGGGGCGAGCCGCGCCATCAGCGCGATGTTGGGCTCGACCCCGGTATAGGCGCGGTTGAACGCCGGCGGCGTGCCCCACCAGCCCGCCCAGCGGAAGAAGAGATGGGTATGGACCTCGGTGATCTTCTCGAGGCTGGCGCTCCAGTACGGCACCACCCAGTCGGTGTGATAATGGGTGGCGTGGCCGACCGGCTTGTAGACCGAGCCGTTCAGCGCGATCCGGGCGACGTAGCGGGCGCGCTCCCAGGCCGCGGCGCTCGGCGAGTAGCGCAGCATCGCGCCGTCGCAGGTGAAGGTGAACTGGCAGCCGGTCGAGCGCTCCGAGCCCTGGAACACCACGCCGCAGATCGACTTGGGGAAGGCCGGGTGGCGCGCGCGGTTGATGATCACCTGCGCCACGGCGCGCTGGCCCTCGGCATCGTCGCCCGCTTCGTAATAGACTGCGGCGGCAAGGCAATCGACCGCCCGCGCCCGGCTGTCCTCGGCGCCGAAGATGTTGAACGGCCGCGCCGCCGGGTTGGGCAGGGTGGAGAAGGGGATGGAGGCGTTGAAGGTCCGCGCGTCGTCCGGGGTGACGACCTGGAGCTCGACCGGCTCGACCGGCGGCAATTCGGACTTGGGCACCACTCGGTGCGACACCTTCACCGGCCCGCGCTTGTGCACCACCGTGCGCGGGGTGTGCGCCACCAGCCAGAGCGGCAGCGCGATCGCCGCGATCGTGACGAGGCCGAGCAGCGCCGCCAGCAGGGGCGAGACGCGGAGCGCGGGCGCTCCGATGGTGCGAAGGGAAGGGAGGGTCGGCATGGGGTCGCCGCCCATAACGCAGAAGTCACAAGGTTGGAACCATTGCGGCGCCGAAACGCCGCAATGCCCGGTCAGCCTGCCCGCGAAGGGCTCAGTTCGGCCAGAAGCCCGTGGCTTCGCACATGTCCCAATGATCGGCCGCGCCGAGCTTGCACGCGGCCGCGGTTGCGCCCGTGCAGAGCTTCACTTCGCGCTGATAGCGCTTGTAGCAGCTCTCGGGACGCGCAGGCGCCGCGAGCTTCGCCATGGCCACCGGCCTTGGGTGCTTCGCGACCGAAACCGGCGCCACCACCACGCCGCGCGCTTCCGCCGGCGTCTCCAGCCCACGCTGCTTGCCCCCGAAGGCGAGCGGCCACCCCAGATAGATGGCGAGCATCACGCTCACCAGAATCATCGCATTGCGCACGAATTCCCCCCCGGAAACACGTTTCCCCGACTCGGGGAAGCTACCGTTAATCCGGGGGTAATTCCAGTGGCCTCAGCTCTCCGGAAGGAAGTCCGGAACGCTCAGATAGCGCTCACCTGTATCATAATTGAACCCGAGCACCCGGCTGCCCTGCGGCAGGTCGGGAAGCTTCTGCAGAATCGCCGCCAGAGTCGCGCCCGACGAGATGCCGACGAGCATGCCTTCCTCGCGCGCCGCGCGGCGGGCCATGTCCTTGGCGACACCGGCATCGACCTTGATCACGCCGTCGATCGCATCGGTGTGGAGGTTGCGCGGCACGAAGCCGGCGCCGATGCCCTGGATCGGGTGCGGGCCAGGCTGGCCGCCCGAGATGACCGGCGAGAGCTCGGGCTCTACCGCATAGACCTTGAGGTTCGGCCAGGCCTTCTTCAGCGTCTCGGCGACGCCGGTGATGTGGCCGCCGGTGCCGACGCCGGTGATCACCACGTCGATCGGCGCGTCGGCGAAGTCGTTGAGGATCTCCTGCGCCGTGGTCTTCACGTGCACGTCGATGTTCGCCGGATTCTCGAACTGTTGCGGCATCCAGGCGCCGGGCGTGGTCTCGACGATCTCCATCGCCCGCTCGATCGCGCCCTTCATGCCCTTCTCGCGCGGGGTGAGGTCGAAGGCCGCGCCATAGGCGAGCATCAGGCGGCGGCGCTCGAGGCTCATGCTCTCCGGCATCACCAGGATCAGCTTGTAGCCCTTCACCGCCGCGACCATCGCCAGGCCGACGCCGGTGTTGCCGCTGGTCGGCTCGACGATCGTGCCGCCTGGCTGCAGGCTGCCGTCACGCTCGGCCGCCTCGATCATCGCCAGCGCGATGCGGTCCTTGATCGAGCCACCCGGATTGGAGCGCTCGGACTTCACCCACACTTCCGAATCCGGGAACAGCTTCTGGATGCGGATGTGCGGCGTGTTGCCGATCGTCTCGAGGATCGTATTGGCCTTCATGTCGTCATCTCCTTGGGAGGAATCTCGAGATTGGCCGGAGGGTCGAACGTGCGAGCCCGCCTCAGCTCCGGAAATAGCTTGGCCCATGCCAGTGTGACAAGGACAGCGCCGATGCCGCCACCCACCACCGCGGCGACCGGGCCGATCAGCGCGGCGAGGAAACCGGACTCGGCCTCGCCCAGCTCGTTCGAGCCGGAAATGAACAGCGTCGAGACCGCGCCGACACGTCCGCGCATCTCGTCGGGCGTGTAGAGTTGGATCAGCGATTGCCGGACATAGACCGAGACCATGTCGGCCGCGCCGAGCACGAACAGCGCGAACAGTGCGACCAGCACGGCCGGGGCGGTGTCATGTCCGATCGCGCTCGGCCCGAGCGCCGGCACCAGCAGCGGCGCGGACAGGCCGAAGATAATGGTCGCCACGCCGAACAGGGCAACCGCGAGCAGCATCTTGACGCCGACATCGCTCTTGAGCGGCCGCCACGAGAAGAACACCGCGGTCACCACCGCACCGATCGCCGGCGCCGCGCGCAGATGCCCGAGCCCTTCCGAACCGACCTGCAGGATGTCGCGGGCATAGACCGGCAGCATCGCCGTCGCGCCGCCGAGCAGCACGGCGAACAGGTCGAGCGAGATCGCGCCGAGCACCAGGCGGTTGCGGCGGACATAATGGAGCCCATCGATCATCTGCGCCCAGGGGCTGCCGCTGAACTTGCGCGCGCTCCGCGGCACGTCGCCGATCAGCATCAGCAGCACGAAGGAGACCAGGAACAGGCCGCCCGCCACTGCATAGGAGAGCCAGTCCGCCGCCGCGTAGAGGTAACCGCCCATCGCCGGGCCGATCACGGTGCCGATCTGCCAGGAGAGCGAGCTCAGTGCGATCGCGGTGGGAAGGATCGCCTTGGGCACCAGGTTGGGCGAGAGCGCGCTCAGCGCCGGGCTGGCAAAGGCGCGGGCAACGCCGAGCAGCGCCGCGATGCCGAACAGCCAGGGCAGGGTGATCGCGTTGGTATAGGTGAGCACGCCAAGGCTGATCGCGCAGAATGCCTCGAGCGCCACGGCGGCGCGGGCGATCCAGCGGCGGTCGAGCCGGTCCGCGACCCAGCCGGCGAAGAGCGACAGGAACAGCAGCGGCAGGAACTGCGCCACGCCGATCAGGCCGAGCTGGAACGCCGCTTCCTTAACCGTCATCGTCCGGCGGGCGATGTCGTACACCTGCCAGCCGATGACGATCACCATCGCCATCTGCCCGAGCGTCGTCGACAGCCGGGCGAGGAAATAATAGCGGAAATTGGGTACGGCGAACGGGTGCTTTGCTTCGGCGGCCATGGCTTGCCTCTAAGCGCTTCCACGCCGTGACCGCAACGAACGATTGCGGCTTCGGCACCCAAACATAGGTATTAGGCCGGTCAGCGCAGCTTGGCGGGCTGGACGTCCTCGGTTTCGGCGGCGCGCGGGTTGCGGATCGCGGGGCGGAGTCGGGCGAGGCTGCACAGGCCGGCGATGGTGGCGAGCCCGGCCGAGACCAGGGGCGGGACCATCCCCCCGCCAATGCCGAGCGCCAGCAGCGCCGCCACCAGCGTGGCACCGGTGGTCTGGCCGACCATCCGGGTGGTCGAGACGAGCCCGCCCGCCGCCGCCGCGCGGTCGATCGGTGCGGATCCGATGATCAACCGTGCATTGGGCGAAAGGAACATGCCGAAACCGGCACCGGTCAGCGACATGCGCCAGGCGATGTCGAACCAGTTCGGATCCACTGGCAGGAATGCGAGAAAGAACAGGCCGGCTACAGCAATGACCATGCCGATCCCGCCCAATGCCCCGGCGGGATAGCGGTCGGACAGCGAGCCGGCGAGGGGCGCCACGATCATCGTGGTCAGCGGCCAGGGCGCGATCACCGCGCCCACCTCGGACGGCGAGAAGCCATAGCCATGCTGGAGGCGGAAGGGCAGCGAGAGCAGCAGCGTCATCGTCGCGATGAAGGCGGTATAGGCGCCGACCACCGACAGCGCGAGCACGGGCCGGGTGAGCAGGTCTATCGGCAGGATCGGCTTGGGCTCGCGCATCTCGCGCCGGACGAACAGCAGGCCGATCGCTGCTCCGGCGAGCACCACGGCCCCGGATACGACCGGGCTGTCGCCATGGACACTGCTCTCCAGTCCGCCGATCACCAGGCCGAACATGCCGGCGCAGAGCAGGGCGCCGAACACGTCGAACGGCTCGTCCCGCGCCGCATTGTCCGGCAAGGCCCGGCCGAGCAACAGGCTGGCGATGGCGAAGGGCACGGCGGAGGCGAACACCCAGGGCCAGGGCCCGATCGCCAGCACCAGGCCGCCAAGCGTCGGCGCCAGCGCGGCGGAACTCGACACCACCACCGAATTGACGCCGAGCCCGCGGCCGAGATGCTTGGCCGGATAGACTTGGCGGATCAGCGCCGAGGAGACGCTGAGCGCCGCCGCCGCACCCACCGCCTGCGCTGCCCGGACGATCAGCAGGAAGGGCAGGCTCTTGGCGAAGAAGCACAGCACCGTCGCCACGGTGAAGACCAGCTGGCCGGTCTGGTACATCCGCTTGAGGCCGATCCGCTCGCCCAGGCCGGCAAGCGGCAGGAGCAGCATGACCAGCATCAGCTGGTAGACGGTGACCACCGAGACCGCCGCCGAGCTGTCGACGTGCAGGTCACGGGCAATGGTGGGCAGCGCCACCGTGGCGATCGCGCCGTCGATCACCACCAGCGCCGATCCGAACGAGAGCGCGGCGATGGCAAGGGCGCGGCGGGGCTGGGGCAGGCCGTCGGTCATCCCTGTGTCACTGCCCGAAGCCGTCGTGTCTTTCCAGTGGGAACCCACACCGCCTCTGGACGGTTCTTTCGCTATCGAAACCAACAACTTGGAGAGTGAAGATGGGTAAGGGCATCCTGTTGTGGCTGCTTGGTATTCCGATCCCGATCATCCTGCTGATCCTGATCTTCTGGCATTGAGCCCGATCAGGCGGCCTCCGCCTCTCCCGGACCGGGCCGGCTCGCATTCACGAACCCCGGCCCGTCGAAGATCAGCTCGCGTATCTCCCACGCATCGGCGACGTAGCGATGGTCCGGCTTGCGCGGGCAGTCTCCGTCGTCATTGACCGGTAGCTGCGGGAGCAGGGGAAGGATTTCGGCCGCCTCGCCCTCGATCCGCTCGCGGATGCGCGTCATCAGCCAGCGGATCGAGCGGGCATAGGTGTCCCATTGCTCCTCGCTGGGAAGGCCGTGCCAGCGGGTGACGTGCTCGCGGAAATCGGCGACCAGCGCCGCGGTCTCGGCACTGGCGCGGCCAGCAGCCAGCGCCACGTCGCCCCCCACTTCGTCCATCAGCGGGCCATAGACCTGGCCCTCCATCTTGGCGAAATGCATCAACAGGTCGCGGGTGAACATCCAGCGACGGAATCCGAGCCCCTCGACATTCGCCGGCCGCGGCCCCGAGACCAGGGTCTCGAGCGCATCGGCATTGGCGAGAATATGGGCGTGCTGTCTCAGCACGCGCTCAACGGGCATTACGCGACTCCTCATACCCCCATTATGGCGCGGTTATGCCCGCAAAGGAGGGAAGTAGCCGCTCCGGAGCTACCCCAATAGGGGAAGCTACGGAGGCCCCGCCGCGACCGGCGGCGAGGCCTCGCAACAGCTTAGCGGCAGCGGACCTGGTCGCGGTCCACCGAGCTGCCGAGCGCGCCGCCGGCGATCGCGCCGAGCAGCGTGCCGACGGTCTTGGAACGGCCGCCCGCGATGACGTTGCCGAACAGGCCGCCTGCGGCCGCGCCGACGATCAGGCCAGTCGTGCCGTCCGAGCGCTTGCAGTAATATTTGCCGTCATTGCCGCGATAGATGCGGTCGTCCTGGCTGAGCACGCGGTCCTGATAGCCCGGCGGCGGGGCGCGGTAGTCGCGCGACGCGTCATAGAATTCGTCGTCGCGCGGATCATAGCCATAGCCGCCACGCGGCGGGGGCGGCGGCGCAATCGGGCGAGCCTTGTAGGCGCGATAGCGGTCGAGCGCCTGCTGGAACTGGTCGTACTCGCGCTCGAACCGCTGCTGCGCGGCATCGAAACGCGCTTCCTCGTCCTGCCCATAGATGGGCGCGCGCTGGGCCATCGCCGGCGACGCAACCGCCAGGCTGGCCGCGGCTGCGGCGGCGAGGGTTATCAGATGCTTCATGATCAATTCTCCTTCCCGAGGGCCCATACGGCCAGGGGCATCGAAACGTTCCGGACATGCGCGTGAAGCCGGGCTGAACGGACGGTGCCGATACGACGGACCCGTAATGAAAAACGGTGAATCGCGCCAGCCGACGCGTGGAAGTTCACTAAGTTCACGACATCCACGCGCGCGAGCGCGAGACGGCATATTCGCTGAGCGCGACAGCAGAGCCGTCGCGGGCATGATGTGGGGATGCGGCGCTTGCCTCTCATTCATGCCCTCACCCGGTCTCGCTAACGCTCGACCACCCTCTCCCGCAAAAGCGGGAGAGGGGTTGATGGAGGTCTGCTGGCGCGTGCGGCACGGTAAGCTGGCCGGGGACCAGGATCGATGGCGAGCATATTGGCGAAAGCGGCTTCATCCACCAGTCTATGCGAAAGGATTTCCTACATTGGAAGCCCGATGTGCGGGCTCAGCGGGCGCATTGCTTCCGGAGGAACTCGAACGCTTCGCTGAAGGCCGGAGCGAGACCGGTCAGATTGAACCGGAACTTCGTCCGCAGCGCGGTGTCGCGATGCTCCAGGTCCATCTCGTAGAGGTCGGAAGAGGAAACCCTGGTCACGTCGCCCCAGTCGAGAACATAGGTCGTTGTCGGCTTGGTGTTGGCGATCAGAAGCACCTTGGGCGTGGTGAATTCGGTCACGCAACGCCGGAGCATCTTGCTGCCGGTCGCCTGGCGGCTGATGAGCCAGGTCTTCTTGACGTCGTCCCGCGATACGACGATCTCGACGCGCATCTGGGCATAGTCGAACTTGTCCAGGCTCGCCTGCACCGCCTCGACGGTCGGTTCCTGGTCTTGCGCCGCCACGGGCAGGGCGCAGAGAAGTGCTGGAACGGCAAGCAGCGTCAGACAGCGGATCATGGAATTTCCCCTTTGTTTCCGGGCTAGCATGCCGCGCGCTGCTTGCCAGCGGCTGAATGGCGATTGGAAGCCCGGCGCGGCTGTGCTGAGATCGCGGCATGAACTTCATGCAGTTCCTCAAGTCGCTCGACGACCTGCTCTACGAGATCATCACCTGGCTGGTCTTCTATCCGGTGACGCTGTGGCGGACGATCCGCCAGCCCTTCACGATGATGGCCTATGCCGACAGCGAGCTGGAAGACGCGCCCGAGCAACAATATCCCGACGTGCTGAGCCCGCCGCTGTTCCTGCTGCTTACCCTGTTGCTCAGCCACACGATCGAGCTGGCGCTGGTCGGGCAGAGCGAGCTGGTGGCGGAGAAGCGGGGCCTGGCCGGGCTGATCAGCGACGATACCAGCCTGTTGCTGGTGCGGCTGCTGTTCTTCGCCGTCTTCCCGCTGATCATGGCGGTGGCCTTGCTGCGCCGACGCCGGGAGAAGCTGACCCGCGACAGCCTGAAGCCGCTTTTCTACGCGCAATGCTATCCCGCCGGCGTGTTCGCGCTGGTGCTGGGCATCGGCTCGCTGGCGACGCAGATGCCGGGCAATCCGCTGTTCCGCGTCGCCGGGCTGTGGATCCTGCTCGCCGCCTTCCTCTGGTACGGCACGCTGCAGAGTTTCTGGTTCGCCCGGGCGCTGAACATCTCGAAACTGCGCGGTTTCGGCATCGCCACGGTGACGATGGTCGAATGCGTGCTGGTCTTCGTGCTGCTGGCGGCCCTGCTCGCCTAGAAGCCGCCGCCGCCGCGCCAGTCACCCGCGTCGCAGCGGCCGGTGAAGCTGGTCGCCGCGCGGATGCGGATGATGCCCGATCGGCGATCGATCTCGAACCGGGGCTTGTTCAGCCCGTTCATCCGATATTCGCCGGTGATGCGATCGGCGGTGACGACCAGGTTCTGGATGTCCCACCAGCCATTGTCGCCGCCCGAATGGATCGGGGAGACCAGCTTGCCCTCGGGCCGGATGCGGCCGCGGCCGTGCCAGATCTCGATCTGCAGGTCCGAGGCGAAGCCGTCGCGGCCGAGCGTGGTGCCAAATTGCGGCTCGAAGCGGTGGCTGCGGCTGTTGTAGACATAGCCCGACTGGTACTGCGCGGCGGGCGTGCTGCCGCCGCCGAAGCAGACCAGGGTGATCGACGGGCCGAAACGGTCACCGCGATCGGGACCGGGGCCGCCGGGACGGCCCGGGGGCGGACCAGCATCGGCAGGTGAGGAAGCACCCGGACGGCAATTCTGCTCGGGCACGCGCTGGATCTGCGCATAGCGCCCGTCGCTGGTTGCGACCTGAATGCACTGGCGCTGCCGGTCGCTCCACCACAGCGACCATTTGGTGGTGCCCACCGTGTTGACGGTGACGAAGCTGTATCCCCTCGCCTGGAGCTGAGTCTCGCCACCCGCGCCGCGCGCACCAACCAGATCGGCGACATCCGACGGCACCGACTGGGCGAAAGCCGGGCCGGCAAACATCGTGGTGGCCAGCAGGGCCATGGGCAGTGCGCGGCGCATGTTCCAAACCTTTCGCAATCGTTTCGGGCACGTTGCTATCATGCACGGGTTACGGACACGAGGCAGGTTTCGGGTTGCCGGCATGTTTACCGATGCCGGACCTTCACAAAGCCTAAAGGGTCGGGCCGTTAGAACCATTTCAGGAACAATATATCTCGGGCGACGTGCATGGGTGGCAGATTGGGAGGGGCGGCCAAGGCGGTCGGCGTGGGCGGAAACGCCGCACCCTTCATGCGCAGGAGCGGGCCTGATCCGCTGGCTGCCGAGCATCTGCGGCTGTTCCGCAACTATGAGGCGATGGACCTGGGCTGGTTCTGGGCGACCGACGCCGAGGGCCGGATCACCTATGTCAGCGAAGGTGCCGCGCGCTCGCTGGGCGTGACGGGCGATACGTTGATCGGCCGCGACCTGATCTCGCTGTTCAAGAACGCCAATGAGGAGGCCGATGCCGAGCGGCGGCGGACCATGCCGTTTCAGATGGCGCGCCAGGCCCGGTTCGACGCGATCCCGCTGCTGGTCGATATCGTCGGCGAGGAGCGCTGGTGGGCGCTTTCCGGCCAGCCCACCCGCGATTCGCGGGGCAGTTTCAGCGGCTATCTCGGCCACGGCGTCGACGTGACCCGGGAGCAGCGGGCGGCGCATGAGAGCAACCGGCTCGCCATGTACGATCCGCTCACCAGCCTGCCCAACCGGCGCCGGATGAGCAACCTGCTCGACAGCACGATCGCGGCGTTCCGCAACCAGCAGCGCCCCTGCGCGCTGATGCTGATCGACCTCGACCGGTTCAAGGCGATCAACGACAGCCTGGGCCATCCGGTGGGCGACGCGCTGCTCAAGCAGGTCGCCGAGCGGCTCTCGACCATCGTCGGCAATCCCGAGCAGATCGCCCGGATGGGCGGCGACGAGTTCCAGGTGATCCTGCCCGACGCCCACAACCGGGTGGGCATTTTCGACCTGGCCAACCGGATCATCGAGTCGCTCTCGCATCCCTATATGATCAACGGCAGCCGCTGCCTGATCGGTGCTTCGATCGGCATCGCAGTGAGCCCGTTCGATGCCGGCACCAGCGACGAGCTGGTCCGCAACGCCGATCTGGCGCTCTATGCCGCCAAGGGATCGGGCCGGGGCCGCGCGCGCTTCTTCTCCTCCGACCTGCTCCAGGCCGCCGAGGACCGCCGGCTGCTCGAGCAGGACCTGATCGACGCGCTCTCCAATGGCGAGCTGGCGGTGCACTACCAGCCGATCGTCGGCGCCCGCAGCGAGGAAGTCACCGGCTTCGAGGCGCTGCTGCGCTGGAACCACCCGAGGCGCGGACGGATCTCGCCGGCGATCTTCATCCCGATCGCCGAGGACGCCAACCTGATCCCGCAGCTCGGCGAATGGACGCTGCGCCAGGCCTGTGTCGACGCGGCGAAATGGCCGGGTGAGTTGCGCGTCGCGGTCAACGTCTCGCCGCTCCAGTTCGCCAGCGAGGCGCTGCCCGCGATCGTGATGAGCGCGCTGGCCAATTCGGGGCTCGCCCCCGAGCGGCTCGAGCTCGAGATCACCGAGAGCGTGTTCCTCGAGGACGGCTCGGAGACCGACGCCCGCTTCGCCGCGCTCAAGCGGCTCGGCGTGCGGCTGGCGCTCGACGATTTCGGCACCGGCTATTCCTCGCTCGGCTATCTGAAGACCGCACCGTTCGACAAGATCAAGATCGACCAGAGCTTCGTCCGCGGCACCACCGAGGAGGGCGCCCGCAACCAGGCGATCATCGCCGCGATCGTCGCGCTGGCCAATGCGCTGGGGATGGAGACCACCGCGGAGGGCATCGAGAGCTTCGACCAGCTCGAGACGATGCGGAAGCTCAACGTCAGCCATATCCAGGGCTTCCTCTACAGCCGGGCGGTGGCGAGCGAGGAGCTGGCCAGCAACTTCAAGGACGGCAAATGGGTGATCCAGCCCCAGGGGCCGGCCCGCCAGCGCCACATCCGCCACACCACCTTCCGCAAGGTGGGGGTGATCCACGACAATCATTACTATCCCGCCGTGCTCAAGAACGTCTCGGCCTCCGGCGCGCTGATCGATGGGATCGTCGATGTGCCCGAGGGCACCCAGTTCGTTGTCGACCTGGGCGAGGGGCAGATGGTGGTCGCCACCGTCCGCCGCTCGATGAACCAGCAGCAGGGCATCGAGTTCGAGCAGCCGCTGGTCGAGGATTCCAATGGCGTGCTCACCACCCGCCACCGCGTCTCGCCCAAGGTGATCACCGAGGCCGGGCTGCAGCAGCAGGGCCACAACCTCGTCGCCAAGACGGGCGAGGGCGGGCTGTCGATGCCGGCCTTCCACACCGTGACCGAGTGGAACGGGATAGAGGTCTAGGTCCTAGGGCGTCTTCTCCAGTTTCTCGAGCATCTGGCGGCCATTGTCGTTGCCCGGGTTGAGCTCGATCGAGCGGCGATATTCGGCGATCGCGCCGGCTTTGTCGCCGGTCGCGGCGAGCACCTCGGCCAGGCTGTCATGCGCGTTCCAGCTGTCGGGATGCGCCGCGACGTTCCAGGCGAAGATGCCGCGGGCGGCCTGGGGACGCGGCGCGCGCAACAGGCGATAGCCCCACATGTTCACATGATCCTCGTTCAGGTGCAGCTCGGGGTAGCGCGCCTTGGTCGCGGCGATGGTGCCGGGCACATCGGCATAATTGCTCTTCTCCAGCGCCGCCTCGAGCGCGGCCAGCCCCCTGGGCGGTCCAAACAGGGCGGCATGGATCGCATCGGCGAGGCCCTGGGCAGTGTTCTGGGCGCCCGAGCTGTTGGCGAGGACGACCACGCCGTAGCGCTGCGCCGGGTAGAAGTCGCAATAGCTGGAGCAGCCGAGCGTGCCGCCCGAATGGCGCAGATAGACCTGGCTGTCGGCGGTCTTGCCGATGACCCAGTGGAAGCCGATCTGGCCGGCATCCGGCGTGCCGAACAAGGGCTGGTGGGTGAGGGCGATGGCGGGATCGCCGGCGGCGATCTGGGCCGAGAGGTAGCGGGCTAGGTCGGTCGTCGAATAGCGCAGGCCACCGGCGGCGCGGATCACCGGCATGTCGAGCGCGGGCCGGGCAGTGCCGTCGGTCGAATAGCCGGTGGCGAGCAGGGCGGGCGGCACCGCCGCCCCGCCGGCGCGCATGCCGAGCGGTTTCTCGACGAAGCGGGCGAGCAGTGCGTCATAGGAGGCGCCATAGAGCCGCTCGACCACCACGCCCTGCAGCTGCGAGGCGGTATTGCTGTGCCGGGGCAGATGGCCGGGCATATCGACCAGCTGCGCGGTCTTGAGATCGGCCAGGAAACTCGGCTGGTCATAGCCCTGGAGCAGCTTTGCCACGGCAAAGGGCAGCTCGGCGGGCGGCAGCCTGGCGAAGCGGGCCATCCAGTCGGGGATATTGTCGGGCAGGGCCGAGGTGGTGGTGACCATGTCGCGCAGCGTCACCGCGCGGCCGTCGCGCACCAGATTGTCATAGCCGGGCGGCAGATGCTTGCGGACATCGTCGCCGAGCGACGCCCGGCCCTCGCGGATCGCATGGGCGAGGATCAGGCTGGTGAAGGTCTTGGAGATCGAGCCGATCTCGAAGACGCTGCGCTCGGTGGCGGGAGCCTTTGTCGCGAGCGAGATCACGCCGGCATTGTGGAAGCGCGTCCTGCCGTCGCGGATCACCGCGACCGAGACGCCGGGCGACTTGCCGCTCTGGACGAAATCGTCGACCAGCGCCTGTACCGGGTCCGGTGCGACGGCGGCGCGGGCGAGGTCGGGGAGCAGGGCGAGGCCGGCGGTGGCGGGCATCGCGGCGAGGATCTGGCGGCGGTTCAGGCGGGTCGGCTGCATATGTTCATCCCTTCGCCGCCGAGACTACATTTGTAGCGTTGGGCGTCAAGGGTGTAATGCTCATATAATACACGATCGGTATTGGGGCTTGCGGCGGCGCGGAAGTTTACGAAACATAGGGCACCGGGACCGCGTTCTGGGGACCTGGAGCCGCACAGCGACTTGCTGCATTGCAGCATGAATGCCATGGAGAGGGATGAAGTTGAGTCTCGAAGCTGATCCGACCCCTCCGCCCGCCGTCATGCTCCCGCTGCTGTTCGAGGCAGTGGTGCGCCACAAATGCGTGTCCGCGACCTACAACCGCACCCGGATGATCCTGGCGCCGCACATCCTCTACACCCGGCACGACCAGGTGTATCTCGACGCCGTGGTCGTCTCCAAGGAAGGCTTCCTGCCGCGCGAGGAGAAGGTGGGGACGTTCAAGCTCGACGGGCTGAAGGAACTGACCCTGCTGGAGCGCGACTTCGTGGTGAGCGGGTTGTTCGATGCCTCGCTCGAGAAGTATCAGGGCGTGACGCTGATCAAGGTCGAGGCGGCGGCCTGAGGCGTTTCGCGCGCTTAAGTTGACACAGTTCCCGCGAACGCACGTCATCTCGCAACATTCTTGCGCAGTTGCGGAGGCACCGGCGGCAGGCCGTTGAGCGCTGCCATGGCGAGGCGATAATCGAACCGGTGCTTCGTCCCAACCTGCTTGCCCTTGTAGAAGCGCGGTGTGACGATGCCTATTTTGGCGCGTTCCAGCGCCCGATCGAAGGCGTCGCAATATCCCGTCGCCAGCGCATGATCCCAAGCAGCGGCGAAGCTTTCTGCGCCGGGGCGTTCGCGGAGCTTGTACGCGGACTGCCGGGTCTTGCCGACCGCACGGCAGGCATGCCGCACCGAGCCCATCGCCAGGAGCGCGATGATGAAGTCTCGCTGCCGGCGCTCGGTCCAGCCGTTGTGGTGCACGCGTTCAAGCGGAACGGGGATGAAGTCGAGGCGGCTGGGGCCGTCGTCTTCGAGCGGATTGGGGGTGGGGATGTCGTCCATCTACCAGGGTAGATCAGACGAAATCCTATTTTGGAAGCGGCTTCAGATCCGCTCGACCGGCACACCGAGCTGGAGCGCGGCGTCGGCCATGCGCTTGTCGAGCGTGGCCAGACGACACCCTGCATCGCGTGCAACGGCGAGGTGCAGCGCATCGCCGCTGCGCATGCCGAGGTCATGCCGGTCTGCGATCTGTGCGGCCTGCTCGAAATGCTCGTCGGCGATGGCAAGCGTGAGCAGGCTGCCGTCGCGAGGGTTGTTCCAGGTGGTGAGCGCCGCGGCGCGCCCCTCAAGCGACAGGGCCTCGGTCCGCACCTTTAGCGCGAGCGCGCTCGATACCTCCGTGACCGTCCACCCGCTGATGAAGAGCGATCCTATCGACTGACGCTTGAACCATGCAACCGCGCCATCGCTGTGCACCTCCTGCGTCAGCAGGGCGACGACCAGCGAGGCATCGAGATAGAGCATCAATAGCCGGAGTCGCGCATGCGCCGGATCAGGTCGGCAGCGGATTCTTCCTGATAGGGCAGGGATTCGCGCAGCTTGCGCAGCGCCTCGAAATCAATGGGTTTCAGCTCGCGCTGCTTTGAGGCCGGCACGAGCCGCGCAGCGGGCTTGCCGCGCCGGACGATCTCGATGCTCTCGCCCGCCTCAACCCGATCGACGATCTCGCTGAGGCGCGCCTTGGCGTCGGCTAGGTTGATGCGTTCCATGGCGGCGGCGGGCTCCTGACTAGGTTGATGACTATATCAGCACCGTGTGGAGTTGGAAAGGCTAGCAAAATACAGAACCCTACGAATTGTAATCTAGCAATGCAGCTCTACCGTCGGCAGAGTGGCAGATTGCAACAGGATTGCAGGGGGGATTATGTTTAGGTTGATTATATTGTTGGGGATAGCATTGGCTTTTCCTCCGCAGGCGTATGCGCAGGCCTTCGGCGTCAAGAAGGGCGCGCTTGTTAGCTTGTATCAGGGTAAGAAAAATGAGAGCGGCTCGTACAAAATCGTGGTTCCAGAGCCCAATGCTGAGTTTGATCTGTACATAGCATATGCTGACGCGGCTCAAAGAATATGTAAAGTAGTTGGCTTAGGCATTTCTCACGAGAACGACGACTACGGAAATATTATTCGAGATAAATTCAGCTCGTTTCGGTCTATTCTAATATCGAAATATGGAAATAGTATAGACTTTGATTTTCTTCGCAGCGGAGCCTTGTGGGATAAGCCTCGCGACTGGGTTTGGTCGATTTACAAACGCGAGAGGGAACTTACATCATTCTGGAGTTCATCTAAGGGCGCCAACCTACCCGTCGGTGTCCAAGGGATAAAACTCGGCGTTTCTGCGATCAACGCAAAAGGGGCATACATTACGCTCAGCTACGAGTTCGATAATTACGATCAATGCCTGTCAGCGCGCGAAGCAACTGACTCTCAGGGACTTTGATTCCTCACCCCACCGTCACGAACGAATCCATAACCCGCTTCCGCCCGGCCTGCTCGAAGTCGATCTCCAGTTTGTTGCCTTCGATCTCGGCGATGACGCCATAGCCGAACTTCTGGTGGAACACGCGCTGCCCCAGCGACAGGTCGTCGCGGGCCTTGGCGCCGAAGCTCACGGCAGACGCGCGGCTTTCCACCACGCGGGCAGGTTCGCGCGAGAAGGTGCGGGTGGTGAAGGCTCCGCCAGGGTTCTTCATGTCCACGCCTGCGGCGCGTTGCCAGCCCGGGCCTCTCCCCGTTCCGCGAGACACATCCGCGAAGGGGTCGCTGCGCTCGCTCCAGTTGGCCTGCCATAGGCTAGCCCCGCCGGTCATTGTGCTTTCGCTCTCGATATGCGCCTCGGGCAGCTCGGCGACGAAGCGGCTCGGGATGCTCGAGTTCCACTGGCCGTAGATGCGGCGATTAGCGGCGTGGAGGATGAAGGCCTTTCGCCGGGCGCGGGTGATCGCGACGTACGCCAGGCGGCGTTCCTCCTCCAGCGAGGCGTTGCCGCCCTCGTCCAGCGCACGCTGCGAGGGGAAGATGCCTTCCTCCCAGCCGACCAGGAACACGGTGTCGAACTCCAGGCCCTTGGCGGCGTGGATCGTCATGATCGTGACCTTGGGCTCGTCGGCATTGGTCTCGTTGTCCATGACGAGGCTGACATGCTCGAGGAAGGCGCCGAGCGTCTCATACTCCTCCATCGCGCGGACGAGCTCGTTGAGGTTCTCGAGCCGGCCGGCGGCCTCGGCAGTGCGGTCGGCCTGCCACATCGCGGTGTAGCCGCTCTCGTCGAGGACGATGCGGGCGAGGTCCGGGTGCTGGAGATCGTTGCCCATGGAGCGCCAGCGCGCCATGTCGCCGACCAGATTGCCGAGCGCGCGGCGGGCCTGGGGCGTCAGCTCGTCGGTATCGAGGATGCGCGCCGCCGCCACGGTGAGCGGCACCTGCGCCGCGCGGGCATATTGGTGGACCTTCGCCAGCGCCTTGTCGCCCAGGCCGCGCTTGGGGGTGTTGACGATACGCTCGAAGGCGAGGTCGTCGGCCGGCTGGGCGATGACGCGGAGATAGGCGACGGCATCGCGGATCTCCATGCGCTCGTAGAAGCGCTGGCCGCCCAGGATGCGGTGGGGCAGGCCGATCGCAATGAAACGCTCTTCGAACTCGCGGGTCTGATGCTGGGCGCGGACGAGGATCGCCATGTCGTCGAACGACTTGCCCCCGCGATTGAGGCCTTCCATCTCCTCGCCGACGCGGCGGGCTTCCTCGGGCCCGTCCCACACGCCGAGCACCTTGACCTTCTCGCCCTCGTCCTTGTCGGTCCACAGCGTCTTGCCGAGACGGCCGCTATTGTTGGCGATCACACCGGAAGCGGCGCCGAGGATGTGCGGGGTCGAACGGTAATTCTGTTCGAGCTTGATGACCTTGGCGCCGGGGAAGTCCTTCTCGAACTTCAGGATGTTCTCTACCAGCGCGCCGCGCCAGCTATAGATCGACTGGTCGTCGTCGCCGACGCAGCAGATGTTCTTGCGCTCCTGGGCGAGCAGCCGCAGCCAGAGATACTGGACGGCGTTGGTGTCCTGATATTCGTCGACCAATATGTAGCGGAAGCGCTGCTGATAGCTCTCCAGCACGTCGCGGTGGGTCTTGAGGATCACCAGCATGTGAAGGAGCAGGTCGCCGAAATCGCAGGCGTTGAGCGCCTTCAGTCGCTCCTGGTAGAGATGGTAGAGCGCGGCACCGCGGCCATTGGCGTAGCGCTCGGACTCGCCGGCACCGATCTCGGCGGGGGTGAGGCCCTTGTTCTTCCATTCGTCGATCAGCCCGGCGAGCTGGCGGGCGGGCCAGCGCTTCTCGTCGAGATCGGCGGCGAGGATCAGCTGCTTGATCAGGCGGAGCTGGTCGTCGGTGTCGAGGATGGTGAAGTTCGACTGCAGACCGACCAGCTCGGCATGGCGGCGCAGCATCTTGGCGCCGATCGCGTGGAAGGTGCCGAGCCAGGGCATGCCTTCCACCGCGGCGCCGACGAGGCGGCCGACGCGCTCCTTCATCTCGCGCGCGGCCTTGTTGGTGAAGGTGACGGCCAGGATCTCGGACGGGAAGGCGCGGCGGGTCCAGAGGAGATGGGCGAGGCGGGCGGTGAGCGCCGCGGTCTTGCCGGTGCCGGCGCCGGCGAGGACCAGCACCGGCCCCTCCGCGGTGAGCACGGCCTCGCGCTGGGGCGGGTTCAGGCCGCTCAGATAGGGGGCGTTGGCGTCGGTCTCTACGGGCAGGGTCATGGCGAACAACTAGGGAACGCGCGGGACTGCCGCAAGCTCCGCGCGCATCGGAGGAGGGGCGGGGCAGGTGGAAACATGATCGCAACATCGGGCTGGCGTCTGAAACAAACCCGCAATATTACTGAATTGCCGTCAACCATGGTTTGACGGCCAAATCCCGCAGCTGGGGGGCTGGGATAATGAGAATAACGGGGACGGGTCTGGGGGCAATTATCGGGGCGGCAGCGATTCTCGCGAGCGCGCCGGCTTGTGCGCAGGCGATCGCGGCGGCGCAGACCGCCTATCTGGTGATGCGGCCCGAAATCCGGGTGAAGACCGAGGAGCGCGTCGCGGGGCTCTGGTTGCGGACCAGCACCACGGTGCGCGGCAGCAGCGACGGCTGGCGCGCCGACGAGACGCGCGCGACCTATGGCTTCTCGGTGCAGAAGCGGGTGCTTGGCCATACCTGGCTGGGCGTGAGCGCAGTGGCCCAGGCGCCGCGCTTCGATGCGGAGCGCGGCATGGTGCGCGATGCGCGCCATTATGCCGGGGCGCGGCTGAGCTTCGAGGCATCGGACCGCGTCGAGATGGGCTTCGCCTGGCTGCGGCGGCTGCGTGGGCGCGGCTTCATGAGCGTGCCGGGCGGCAATCGCGGGATCAAGCCCGGACCCAAGGCCTATATGCAGCTGCGTTTCTGACGGCCTCGGCCGCGGCGCAACCGGACGGTTGGCGCGATCACGCCCAACCGTCCGTCAACGACAGGCCTTAGACCGAAAGCTCACGCGCATAGAGCGTGTCGGCCTGGGCGAAGCGGCCGGGCCAGCCCGGAGGCGGCGGCGGGGGCGGCGGATTGTCGGTGCCGCCTTCCTCGGGATTGCCGACTTCGTCGCAATTGTCCTCGGGATTCGGCGGCGGCGCGTCGGGGCTCAGCTCCGGCAGGCATTCCGGGATGGTCTGCGCCATGGCCTTGGACGGAAGCATCGCCGAACCCGCAAGGGCCAGCGTTGCACAGGCGGCGAGCAATGAAAGTTCCTTCATTCTTGTCTCCTTGCCAGCAACAGGCGCTCCGGTTGTCCGACCAACCCCTGGATTTGGCAAAGCAAGTTGGGGCGCTTTCGGTGCTAATCCGCCGGTCCGGCACCGACCCGCAATCGCGTTTCCGGATGTTGCAGATGCACCGATCCATCACCGTGTCATGCGTTTGTCATAACGCTGTCACACCCTCCGGTCAGAGGCGCGCACATCATGGCATCACTCGCTCTGGACCAAGCCGCACCGGTTGACCAACCGCAGCCCGGCCCCCGATTCGACTACAAGACCCACCCCCTGGCCAAGCTGCTCTTCGCGGCGATCATGGTCGGCGGGCTGGTCTTCGCCGGATGGAGCGTGCTGACCGACACGCGCGGCGTGGGGGAGGAGCTCGCCACCGGCGTGTTCCTGTTCCTCGGCCTGGCGCTGCTGATCGCGCTCGGCTTCGAGTTCGTGAACGGCTTCCACGACACCGCCAACGCCGTCGCCACGGTGATCTACACCAATTCGATGCCGGCCCATTTCGCGGTGGTCTGGTCGGGCTTCTGGAACTTCCTGGGCGTGATGTTCTCGAGCGGCGCGGTCGCCTATTCGATCATCACGCTGCTACCGGTGGAGCTGATCCTCAACGTCGGCTCCTCGGGCGGCTTCGCGATGATCTTCGCGCTGCTGCTCGCCGCGGTGCTGTGGAACCTCGGCACCTGGTATGTCGGCCTGCCCAACAGCTCGTCGCACACGCTGATCGGCTCGGTGCTGGGCGTCGGCTTCGCCAACCAGCTGATCAACGCGGGCTCGCGCGGCGGCACCGCCGGCGTCGACTGGAGCCAGGCGCAGAAGGTGCTGACCGGCCTGTGGATGGCGCCGCTGATCGGCTTCTTCGCGGCGATGGCGCTGCTGTTCGTGATGCGGCTCTTCCTGAAGAACCAGAAGCTCTACACCTCGCCGATGCCCAACACCGCGCCGCCGATCGGCATCCGCAGCGCGCTGATCTTCACCTGCACCGCGGTCTCGTTCAGCCATGGCTCGAACGACGGCCAGAAGGGCATGGGGCTGATCATGCTGATCCTGATCGGCTGCGCGCCGACAGCCTATGCGCTCAACCGCACCCAGTCGGTCAGCGCCACCCCGGCCTATGTGCAGACCGCCCACATCGCCGAGGCGGTGTTCGACGCGCGCAGCGGCAACCTGCCCGAAATGGCGCCGGCCCAAGCCCGCGCCGTGCTGACCGCCGCGCTCCAGCAGCGCAAGGCCGACAAGCCGGAAGTGTTCGCGGCGCTCGAGACCCTGTCGGGCGACCTCACCGCCCGTGTCCAGGGCTTTGGCGCGCTGAGCAAGGTGCCGGCGGAAGCCACGGGCAATGTCCGCAATGACATGTACCTGGTGCTCGACACCACCAAGCTCGTCACCAAGAAGCCCGACGGCTACAAGCCCGAGGAGCTCAAGGCGGTGGCCGATTACCAGAAGAGCCTCGAGGCCGGCACGCGCTACATCCCGCTGTGGGTGAAGGTAGTGGTGGCGCTGGCGCTCGGCCTCGGCACGATGATCGGCTGGAAGCGGATCGTGGTGACGGTGGGCGAGAAGATCGGCAAGCAGCACATGACCTATGCCATGGGCGCCTCGGCCGAGCTGGTCGCGGCCAGCACGATCTTCGGCCTCGACCGTTTCGGCATGCCGGTCTCGACCACGCACATCCTCTCCTCGGGCGTGGCCGGCGCCTCGGTGGCGAGCGGACATGGCCTCCAGCCGCGCACGCTGCGCAACCTGGCGCTGGCCTGGCTGCTCACCCTGCCGGCGGCGATGGCGCTGTCGGGCTGCCTCTACTGGCTGATGCTGAACGCGGTGCGGGCGTTCGGGCTGTAAGGCCAATCCGTCATCCCGGCGAAAGCCGGGACCTCAGGAGATGGCGCGGGGAAGGATCCGCATGAGATCCCGGCTTTCGCCGGGATGACGGTTTGGGGCAGCGAATGGCGAGGCGACGAAGCCTAGAGCTTCTTCAGTCCTACCTCGAACAGGTGCGTCGCCAGTTCGATGCTGAACTTGAAGCCCTGACTGTCGGCGCGCAGATCGGCCTTGATGCCGTCGATCGGGTTCCAGAAGGCGACCAGCAATCCGGCGAGCACCGCGAACAGCATGGCGAAAGCCAGCCGCCTGCCTGCCGATTCACCCATCGCCCGTCTCCCTATCCCGGTCGCTGTGGTGCTTCCGGTACGCGTGCGAAACTGTCCCGCCGATGAACGGGCTTCCCCTTTGCGCCGGTTGGAGCCAAGGAGGAGGCGATTAGGGGAGAGGGCATGACCAAAGCCGCCGCATCGCACCGCCGCATCCTGTTCGCCAGCCTGGTGGGCACGTCGGTCGAGTTCTATGATTTCTACATCTACGCCACGGCCGCGGCGCTCGTCTTCCCCGACCTGTTCTTCCCCGCGAGCGAGCCCTGGATCCGCCAGCTCGCCAGCTATGCCAGCTTCTCGGTCGCCTTCTTCGCCCGGCCGCTGGGCGGGGTGCTGTTCGGCCATTTCGGCGACAAGCTCGGCCGCAAGTCGACCCTGGTCGCCTCGCTGATGCTGATGGGCATCTCGACCGTGCTGATCGGCTTCCTGCCCGGCTATGCGCTGCTCGGCTGGACCGCGCCGCTGCTCCTCTGCCTGCTGCGCTTCGGCCAGGGGCTGGGCCTCGGCGGCGAATGGGGCGGGGCGAGCCTGCTCGCGGTGGAGAATGCCCCGCCGGGCTGGGCCAACCGCTATGGCAGCTTCCCGCCGATGGGCGCGCCGGTTGGTTTCATCTTCGCCAATGGCTTCTTCCTCGTGCTGGGCGCGGTGATGGACGAGGGGACCTTCCGCGAATGGGGCTGGCGCCTGCCGTTCCTGGCCAGCGCGGTACTCGTCTTCCTGGGCCTGTGGGTGCGCCTGAAGATCACCGAGACGCCCGAGTTCGTCGCTGCCAGCGAGCAGGAGGCGCCGCCTGCCGTGCCGATCGGCGAGCTGTTCCGCACCAGCGCGCTCGCCACCTTTGCCGGCACCGTCGGCACAGTCGCCTGCTTCGCGCTCTTCTACATCTCGACCGTGTTCATCATCGGCTACGGCACCAAGACGCTAGGCTATGACCGGGAGACGTTCCTGGGGATCGAGCTGATCGCGATCCTGTTCATGGCCGCCGGTATCGTCACCGCCGGGATCAGCGCCGACAAGCGCACCGCCAACAGCGTGCTGATGCTCGGCTGCCTGTTCACCATTCCGGTGGGCATGACGATGGCGACCCTGCTGGTGCCGGGATCGCTGCTGAGCGTCGCTGCTTGGCTCGCCTTCGGGCTGTTCGTGATGGGCTTCGTCTACGGTCCGCTCGGCGGCTGGCTGCCCAGCCTGTTCCCGGCGCGGGTGCGCTACACCGGCGTGTCGGTCACCTTCAACCTGGGCGGCATCCTGGGCGGCGGGCTCACGCCGCTGATCGCCGAGACGCTGGTCAAGCAGGGTGGGCTCAGCTGGGTCGGCTATTATCTGGCGGGCGCCGGCATGCTCAGCCTGCTCGGGCTGATATTGGTCCGAAACCGATAGGACCCGATAAGTCGTCTTTATTCGGTCATTTAGGCTGAATAGCTTCCCTTCCGACACAAAGGGATTTTCATGATGATCGACAGGCGGAGCGTTATCGGTGGCGGTGCGGCGCTGGCGGCGGCGGGGCTGGTGCCCTTGCGCGCGCTCGCGGCGGACGGGCCGGTGGTCAATCACATCGTGGTGGAGGACGGGCGGGTCTGGATCGCGGCGATGGTGAACGGCAAGGGGCCGCATTTCTTCATCGTCGACACCGGCGGCGCGCTCAGTTTCATCTATGACGGCGCCGCCAAGGAAATGGGGCTCGACCCCGTGCAGGGCCGCAAGATCGTCGGCGTCGGCGGCAAGGTCGCCGATTACAGCTGGTACAGCGCGCGCGAGGTCCGCCTCGCCAGCGGCACGCGCTTCACCAACATGCTCTTCGCCGGCATCGGGCGGAAGCTGGGCGAGGCGGTCGGCGCCTTTGGTGCGGGGCTGTTCACCACCTATGACAGCGACTTCGACTTCGTGAAGGGCGAGTGGCGCGCCTATACCGGTGGCCGGCCCGATTTCGACGGGCTGACCCGCCTGCCTGGCCGCTTCGACAAGGGGAACAGCGCCGACCGCATCGAACTCGACGCGACGATCGACGGCTATGCCGTGCAGTGTATCGCCGATACCGGTGCGCCGGGCCTGGGGCTCAACGGCCGCGCGGCGCGGAACAGCGGATTGTGGGAGAGCGATAAGCCCTATGCCCCGGTCCGCGCCTTCGGCGTGGGCGATGGCGACGGCGTCGCGGCGCGCTTCTATCGTACCAGGGAGCTGAAGATCGGGCCGCTGGTCTTCAACGACCTGCTGGTGAAGGTGAGCGCCCCGGGGACACTCTCGGGCGGGGGGCAGGATGGCCTTATCGGCCTGAACGTGCTCTCGCAGCTCCATCTCTCCACCGATGTCTCGGCGGGCGCCCTCTATGCCGCGCGCAACGGCATCCAGGCGCCGCGCCAGACCTATCCGCTATCTGGCCTGTGGCTCGACGAGATCAAGGGCAAGACGGTGGTGGGCGATGTCGGCATCGGCAGCCCGGCAGCAAAGGCGGGCGTCCGTACCGGCGATGTGCTGGTCGGCGGCGACTTCCAGGCGATGATCCGCGCGATCGGCGGCCCGCCGGGCAAGGCGGTGACGCTCAAGATCGAACGGAACGGGACCCAGCAGGACGTCAGCTACACGCTGGCGCCCTGGTTCTAGGGCGCTCTCATTCTAGGCCTGGCCGGGCGCGACACGCAGCAGTGTGAGCCGCGCCTTGCCATGGACGCGGGTGACGTCGATCTCGAAGCCGGCGACATCGGGCATCTCGTCCTTCGCCGTCTCGATGCTGATCCAGGTGGCTGGGCCGGCCCAGCCGAGCCGTCCGAGCTTGTCGAGCGCGACGCTGCCAGAGCCCGTGCCATAGGGCGGGTCCATCAGGATCAGGTCCATCGGCGCGCGGGCGGGCCCGAGCGACAGCACCGAGCCGGGCCGGACCTCCGCACCTTTGGCGCCGAGCTTGGCGATGTTGGCGCGCAGGGCATTGAGTGCGGGCTTGTCCTGCTCGACGAACAGGCAGGAGGCGGCGCCGCGCGACAGTGCCTCGAGCCCCAGCGCGCCCGAGCCTGCGAACAGGTCGGCCACCGCCAGCTCCTCGAAGCTGCCGATGCGGCTGGCGAGCATCGAGAACAGCGCCTCACGCGTGCGATCGGCGGTGGGGCGGGTGGTGTCTCCCTTGGGCGCGGCGAGCGGGCGGCCGCGCCAGTCTCCGGCGATGATCCTCATTTGCGCGTCCTCGGCGGGCGGGCGGGCTTGCCCGGCTTGCCGCGACCGCCGGCAGGGCCGCGATCCGGGCGACGCGGACCCTTGGGCCGATCGACGAAGTCGCCGGGTTGCGGCTCGCGCGTCTCACGGTGCGCCCGGGCACGGGCGGCGCGGGCAGGATTAGCGGGAGCTTCTTCGCGTGGCGTACGGGACGCGAACTTGCCGGGCGTACGCGGGCGCTCATCGCTGCGCTCGCCCCGAGGCGGGAATCCGGGCTTACCGGGACCGCGGGGGCGTTCTTCGCCGCGCTCACTCCTTGCCGGGCGCTCGCCGCGAGGCGCAAAGCCGGGCTTGCCGGGACCGCGGGGACGTTCCTCACTCCGCTCGCCCCTTGCCGGGCGCTCGCCGCGTGGCGCGAAACCGGGCTTGCCCGGACCGCGGGGACGTTCCTCGCTCCGCTCGCCCCTTGTCGGGCGCTCGCCGCGCGGGGAGAAGCCCGGCCTGGCGGAAGCACGGGGGCGTTCCTCGGCATCCCGGGCCTGGGGCGTGACGCGCGCGGTGAACACCGGCTTTTTCGGCGCAGGCTCGGGCCTTGCGATCTTGCGGCGCCCTTCGGGTTCCTTGCCGCCCGTCACCGGCTGTGGCCGCGGCGCGGGCTCGACGACGCGCGAGCGCACCGCGAACTGCAGGTTGGAGGCCGCCTTGCCGCCACCCGGCTTGGACAGGACGGTGCGGAAGGTGATCAAATCGACCTTGCGGATCTCGTCGACGTCGCCCGGAGGCATGTCGCCCAGATAGAAGGGACCGTAGCGGGTGCGGATCAGGCGGTTCACCTCGAGCCCGAGATATTCGAGCACGCGGCGGACTTCGCGGTTCTTGCCCTCGGTGAGGGTCATCTCGATCCAGACATTGGCGCCGGTGCGCCGCTCGATATTGGCGTTGATCGAGCCATAGCGGATGCCCTCGATCTCGACGCCGAGCATCAGCGACTCGAGCTGGGCCTGGGTGACGTTGCCATAGGCGCGGGCGCGGTAGCTGCGCTCGACCCCGGTGGCGGGCAGTTCGAGCTCGCGCTTGAACTCGCCATCGGTGGTGAGCAGCAGCAGGCCTTCGGTGCTGAGATCGAGACGGCCGACCGGCATCACGCGCGGCAGCCCCTCGGGCAGATGGTCATAGATGGTCGGGCGCCCGGCGGGGTCGCGCTCGGTGGTGAGCAGGCCGGCGGGCTTGTGATAGCGGAACAGGCGGGCAGGGGCCGGCTCGGCGACCGGCTTGCCGTCCACCGTCACCCCGCGCAGCGAGGTTAGCAGCGTGGCGGGGGTATCGAGCACCTTGCCGTCCAGGGCGATTCGCCCGTCGGTGATCATGCGCTCGATGTCGCGGCGGGACGCGATTCCAGCACGGGCCAGCAGCTTCGCAATGCGCTGCGTTTCTTTGGTATTGGATGATGACACTCGCGCGATATAGCGATTGTCGCGGTCGCTTCAAAAATTATTGCGCCCTCGAAAGGGCATGGCGCGTTAGCGCTTCGGGTTCAGATGCTTGGCGGGTTTTGAGGCGACATGTTGTTCGGACGGAAAAAGCGGCGAATCGAGCGGGTCCTGGTGGTGGAGGACGAGCCGCTGATCGCCTTCGACACGGAGCATTTCCTGACCGGGGAGGGGTTCGTGATCGCGGCGACGGTGGATACCAGCGCCGAGGCGCTGCGCGTGATCGCGACGGACGACGAGCTCGACCTGGTGCTGGCCGATATCGACCTTGCCGATGGCAGTGGCGTGGACGTGGCGCGGGCGGCGCAGGGGCGCGGCGTGCCGGTGCTGTTCGTGACGGGGAGTTGCCCGGAAGGAGCGCGGACGCTGGCGGCGGGATGTCTCGCCAAGCCCTATCCGCAGCGGGACCTGCTGACGGCGATCGCTGCGATCGAGGCGGTGCTGGAGGGTGCCAAGGCGCCGCGGCGGCTGCCGGTCAGCTTCAGCCTGTTCCTGAGCGCGGCCTAGCCGCGCAGCAGCGCGATCGCGGCGACGACGACGATCGCCCAGCTCACCGCGCCGATACCGAACGCGATGATCAGCCCGACGCCACGCGGAAGACGGTCTTCCTCATGGATGTCCAGGAATTCGCGGGGCGGCAGCGGAAGCGGCATGACGTGATCCTCTCGAAGTACCTTTTAGGTACGTCTGCACCGGCATGCGCGAAATCCTGAGGAATTCCTTTCCGCAATTTACCGGAGATGCGCGTTAACCGCGTCGTGGAAGTGGCGGATGTTGAGTTCGAGCGTGCCCAAGGTCACCCGCTCGATCGCGCCCGAGGCGAGCCCCTGCTGGCCCAGTTCGCAGGCGCGGAAGTCCTCCGCGGCGAAGACGCCGCCGTCGAGCAGCTCCCAGCTCCGCTCCCAATGGGCGAGCGCCTTCTCGGTCGCCGGCGCCTCGGGGATCAGCATGAAATCCTCGACCAGCACCCGTCCCTCGGACTGGGGCATCAGCACCATCAGGTTGATGTAATCGGGACTGACCACCAGCACGGTGCCGGGGAACATCTGATAGGTGTAGGTGATCGCCGCGCGCAGCGTCGCCCAGTCGCTTGAGGAGAGCGCGGCCAGCGCCGCCTCGCGTCCCACCGCCGATCGCTGGTGCGGGCCGATCGTGTCGGCGGTCGAGACGCCATCCTTGAAGAAGGGGGCGATCGTGCCCGCATGGAGGCGCTGGATGTGATAGCCCTCCAGGAAGGCATCCATGATCAGCTTCCAGTTCGCCTGCACCGCGTGCGTGCGTCGGCGGAACAGGTGCTGGCCGGCCAGGTCGAATGCCTCGAAATCGCGCGCCAGCGTGTCGGCCTCGGCGAAGTCGGCCTCCTCGGCGAAGGAGAACCAGATCAGCCCGCCGGCCTCGTGCGTCGGCAGGCGCTTGAGGCCATATTCGCCCTTGTCGAGGCCGGGGAAAGTGTCGGGGCGGGGGAGGCCGACCAGCCTGCCGTCGAACGCATAGGTCCAGGCATGATAGGGGCAGACCAGGCGCCCGCCCCTCACTGCGTCGCAGCCCTCGACCAGGCGGGTGCCGCGGTGCCGGCAGACATTGAGGAAGACATGCGCCACGCCCGCCTTGTCGCGCGCGATCAGCAGGGGCTTGCCGAAGCCGTCATGCGGGATCGCCATGTTCGGTTCGGGGAGGAGCGAGGAGGGCGCGATCACCAGCGGGACGTGCGCGAAGATGTAAGCCTGCTCGTCGGCGAAGCGCTCCGGGCTGGTATAGACCGAGGCCGCGACATGGGCGATCTCGCCTCCATCCCGCGATCCGCCCCGGGCCAGCACTCCGGCCAGCGCCAATTGGCCTTCGGTCGGCGCGTTCATGACATTCCTCCCTCTGGCCTTCCGCGTATTTTTGGCTAGTTTCGCGCTGGAATTTGGTGGGGGTCAAGCAGGAATGGAGCAAGGGATGCGGCCGCAATGGGCTTATCCGGCGGCGCAGCTGGCATTGGCGGCGGCATTGGCGCTGCTCGCACTGCCCTGGCTGACCGTGGCGACGCCGGGTTCGGCGCCGCTGGCCGTGCACGGCTATGACTTCCTGCTCGGCGCGGGCGCGTTCAAGCCGTCGATGACCTTCGTGCTGGGCATGCTGGTGGCGGCCGCGAGCCTGGTCTTCAGCTTCGCCTGGCGCCAGCGCGGCGGCGCGAGCCTGATGGTCGGCGGTGCCGCGGTCGGCGGCGTGCTGGTGATCCTTGCGGTGCTGTTCGCCGCCTTCTCGCCGCCCAAGGCGTTGGCGACGAGCGCGATCCAGCCCGCGATCGGATACTGGCTGGGCCTTGCCGCGCTGGTCGCTGCCTTCTTTGCCGGGCGCAAGGCAGCGCCCGAGGACTGGCGCGCCGACCTGCCCGAAGGCGTGCGCCCCTATTTCGAGAATGCGCCGCTGGCTTCGTTCGCGCTGGGTCTGAGCTCGGGCTTCCCCTTCGCGATGATCGGCGCGACGCTGACCAGCCGGCTGAAGCAGGACGGGATCGACAAGGCGACGATCACCGCCTTCGCGCTCGCCATCCTGGTCTACAACCTCAAATTCCTCTGGGCCTGGATCATCGACGGCGTGAAGCTGCCGGTGCTGGGCCGGCTGGGCCAGCGCGTCTCCTGGCTGATCGTGTCGGGCATTCTCGTGGCCGCCGCCGTCGCCAACATGGCGTTCACCCAGGCCGATCCGAACAATATCTGGCCGATGGTGACTGCCGCCGTGCTCGTCGGCCTGGCAGGTGCGACCTATGACATCGTGATCGACGGCTACCGGATCGAGATCCTCGAGCCACGCCAGCTCGGCTATGGCTCGGGCATGTCGCAATATGGCTGGCGGATCGGATCCGCCGGCGCCGGCGCGGTGGCGCTGGTCGTCGCGGCGCGGTTCGGCTGGGAAGCGGCCTATCTGGTCTGCGCGCTGTTCGCGCTGCCCGCGATCATCGCCGGGCTGATGATCGGCGAGCCCGAGCGCCACCGCCCGCCTGCCGAGCGCAAGGGCGTGGCGACCGTGCTCAAGTCGATCTGGGGGCCGTTCGTCGAGTTCTTCCAGCGCCAGGGCGCGTGGATCGTGCTGATCTTCATCCTGGTTCACAAGATCGGCGACACGCTGGCGAACCTGACCTTCCGCCTGCTGTTCGACGACCTTGGTTTCACCAATGACGAGATCGCCTTCTACGACGTGGCGCTGGGCTTCTTCGCATACATGATCGGCGTGTTCATCGGCGGCATGCTCTATGCGCGGATGGGGATGAAGCGTTCGGTGCTGCTCAGCCTGGTGCTGATGGCGGTATCGAACCTGAGCTTCGCGGCGCTGGCGGCGGCGGGCCATTCCAACCTGGGCATGGCCGGTGCGATCGGTTTCGAGAATATCGCCAGCGGCTTTGGCGGCGTGGTGGTCATCGCCTATTTCTCGGCGCTCACCGACCTGCGCTTCACTGCCGCGCAATATGCGCTGATCTCGGCGGGGGCGAGCATCCTCGGCCGCTTCCTGACTGGCACGACGGCGGGCAGCCTGATCGAAGCGATGGGCTATGTGAACTTCTACCTACTCACCACGCTGATCGCGCTGCCGGGCGTGTTCATCTATTGGTGGATGATGCGCACCGGCCTGGTCGACCGCTCGATCGGCACGGCGGGCATCGAGGGCGAGGGCGGCGAAACGGCGAAGGCCTCCTGATGCCCTATCTCCTCGTCATTGCGCTGCAGGTGGCGTGCATCGTCCATCTGATGCGGCGGGGCGGAAACCCGCTATGGGTTACTGCGTTGATCTTCCTGCCCGTGGTCAGCGCAATCGCCTATTTCTTCGTCGAGATCCTCCCCGGCCTGGGGCAGAACCGGCATGTCCGCACCGCGCGGGCCAAGGCGGTGGCGGCACTCGACCCCGAGCGTGAGCTGCGCGCCGCCCGCAGCGCGCTCGACCTGGCCGATACCGCCGCGAACCGGCTGCGTGTCGCCGATGCGCTGGCAGCGCTGGGCCGGCATGAGGACGCTGTACCGCTCTACCGCGAGTCGCTGCGGATGACCGCGGGCGACCCCGATATCCGCACCCAGGGCAAGCTCGCCAATGCGCTCTACGAGACCGGGCAAGCCGGCCAGGCGCTGGCACTGCTCGACGAGAGTGCCGAGCCGCTCGGCCAAAGCGAGCGCGATCGGCAGCAACTATTGCGTGCCAAGACGCTCGAGCATCTCGGTCGCAAGCCCGAGGCGCTGGAACTCTATGCCGATGTGGTCACCCGCATGCCGGGCGAGGAGGCGCGCTGCCGCTACGCCGCGCTGCTGATCGACCAGGGCTGGGATCGCAAGGCGCTGGTGGTGCTCGAAGAGGTGGAGAAACGGATGAAGCGGATGGATCGCCAGCAGCGCGCGGCGGAGGCCGACATGTATCGCTGGGCGACCGAGGCGCTGGCCGGGCTCCGCGCAAAGGGCGTGACCGCGTGAAGAAGCGCTGGCTGATCGTGCTGGTCGTACTGGTCCTGCTCGCCGGTGGCGGCTGGGTCTGGGGCTCGCCCTATTACACGCTGTGGCAGATGAAGCGGGCGGCAGAGGCACGCGACGTCGATGCGCTGGCCAGCCATGTCGATTTCGACTCGGTGCGCGGCAGCGTGAAGACCCAGCTTTCGGCCCGGATGCATGGCGAGGGCGGCGGCGTGCTGGGCGCGCTGGTCCGTTCGGGGATCGCCGATACGGTGGTCGATGCCGCGGTCTCGCCCGAAGGGATGCGCTTCATCTTCGCCGCTGCGCCGCTGGCCGAGACCGAGCGCCCGGGCACGATCAAGCTCAAGGCTAACGAGATGCGCTATCGCCGCGTCGCGCTCAATCGCTTCGAGCTGACCCGGAGCGACGGGGCGGCGCTGGCGTTCCGGATGCGAGGGGCGACCTGGAAGCTCGAGGCGATAACCCTGCCTCCGGACGCGTTCTAGTCCGGCGCTCCTCGCCGGGGAACAGCCAGGCCAGCACCGCCTTCTGAAAGCGAAACACCCTAGTCCTCGGCGTCGAGGGCAAGCCCCATATCGGCAAAGCTGTTGGCGAGCGCATGGGCGGTGATCAGCACGCCGGTGGCGTCGCGCACGCCGAGCATGTCGGCGAGCAGCACGGCGGAGAGCTGGGGCTGGATACGCACCCTGCCGAGCACCTGGAGCAGCGCGGCCTCGGCCCCGGTCATCCGCGCGCAGCACCAGGGCGCGATCTGGATCGGTCCGGCGGAGAGCGCTGACATCTCCTGCATCAACGCGCGCAGCAGCACGAGCGGGCGCTGGAACCCCTTGCCGAACGCGGTGACGAAGGCGTGCGCCGTACAGGCATCATGGATGCCGTGCGCGCCCATCTGGCGGACGCCAAACAGCAACAGCCGCGCGCCGGGATCCTCGGGCTGGAGTTCGGGCAGGGCGGTGAGCGTGGCACTGACGGTCATGGGGACTCCGATCGCTGTGATCGGAAATCTTGCGGATATGCAATTAATAGTCAATCGCAATAACCGGGTGGGCGGATGGCGATTGGTCGCAGGGCGGGCACGGTTCGCTGGCGGTCGTCGCTGCCTCCTCTCCCGGTCATCCTGAGTAGCCATTGAGCTCGTCGAAATGTCGTATCGAAGGAGGCGCCCTTCGATACGGGCTTCGACAAGCTCAGCCCTACTCAGGATGGTCGGTGGAAAAGATCAGGTCGGCAGCTCGCCATTCGCCTCGAGCACCGTACCCGCCAGGTATAGCGACCCCAGCACCAGCACCACCGGCGCGCCGCCCTCGCTGGCGATGGCGGTGAGCGCGCGGGGCACGTCCGGCGCCACCGAGGCGTGCGGAATGCCCAGCGCCTGCGCCACTTCGGCGAGTCGCGAGGGCGCGTGATGCTCATGCCCTGGCACCGGCACCGCGTGCAGCCCGGCGGCAAGGTGCGCGAACGGCGCGAGCAGGCCCTGCGCATCCTTGTTCGAAAGCATGCCGAGCACGAGCTGCACCGGGCGGCCCTGCGCAACCTGGGCTAGGGTCGCGCTCACCGCGGCGGCGGCAGCCTCATTGTGCCCGCCGTCGAGCCACAGCTCGCTGCGGGGCGGCAACAAATGGAGCAGCGGGCCGTCGCCGAGCCGCTGCATGCGGGCCGGCCAGCGCGCTTTCCCCGCCGCTGCGGCAAGCGCATCGTCGGGTACGGACAGCGCCTGCTGGTGGCGCAGCATCGCAATGGCGAGCGACAGGTTGGCGGGCTGGTGCGGCCCGGCGAGCGCGGGGAGGGGTGTCTCCACCTCGCCCCGATCATCGCGATAGACGAGCCGATCGCTGCGCACCTCGAAATCCCAGGCGGTACCCTGCGCGAACACCGGCGCGCCGGCGGCGGCGACGATCTCCGCGATGTGCGGGGCATAGCGCATCGTCACCAGCGGCACGCCGGGCTTGGCGATGCCGGCCTTCTCCGCCGCGATCTTCTCCAGCGTGTCGCCCAAGAACGCCTGGTGATCGATGCCGAGCTGGGCGATGCCGGTCACCGCCGGCTGGGCGACGACATTGGTCGCGTCGAGCCGCCCGCCCAGGCCGACCTCCAGGATCAGCGCATCCGCCGGCACCCGGGCAAAGGCGAGGAAGGCGGCGGCGGTGGTCACTTCGAAGAAGCTCGCGCCGATATCTCCGCCTGCATCGAGCACTTCCTCGAGCAGCGGCGCTAGGATCGCATCGGCGATCAGCTCGCCCGACAGGCGGATACGCTCGTTGAAACGGACGAGATGTGGGCTCGAATAGACATGCGCACGCATGCCCGCGGCCTCGATCGCGGCGCGCAGGAAGGCGCAGGTCGAACCCTTGCCGTTGGTACCGGCGACATGGAGGACCGGCGGCAGCGCGAGCTGCGGGCTGCCGACGCGCTCGAGCAGCCGGGTGATCCGCTCGAGCCCGAGAATGTCCGCACCCGGCGAGAGTGCCGTCAGCCGGTCGAGCTGGCGCTGGACGTGCGGATCGGAGGAGGTTGCGTGGTCGGCCATCTACTCCCTCTCCCCGCTTGCGGGGAGAGGGCCGGGGAGAGGGGCCTGGTGAGAGCACAATGCACTTGCCCCTCTCCCTGACCCTCTCCCCTGAAGGGGAGAGGGAAACTTGTTCACGCCGCCTTCTTCCCCTCGCAGAGCAGCCCGATCAGCTGGCCCAGCGTCTCGCGCAGCTCCTTGCGGTGGGTGACCATGTCGATCAGGCCATGCTCACGATAATATTCCGAGGTCTGGAAATCGTCGGGCAGCTTCTCGCGGATCGTGTTCTCGATCACGCGGCGGCCGGTAAAGGCCAAAGTGGCGCGCGGCTCGGCGATCTGCACGTCGCCCAGCATCGCATAGGCCGCCATCACGCCGCCCGAGGTCGGATCGGTCAGCACGACGATATAGGGCAGGCCGGCGTCGTGGAGCATCTCGATCGCCACGGTGGTGCGCGGCATCTGCATCAGGCTGAGGATGCCCTCCTGCATACGTGCGCCGCCCGAGGCGGTGAAGGCGATGAACGGCGCGCGGGCCGCGATCGCCGCCTCGACGCCCTGGATGAACGCCTCGCCCACGGCCTGGCCCATCGATCCGCCCATGAAGGCGAAGTCCTGCACGCCGATCACGGCCTTGCGGCCGAGGATCGTGCCGCTGGCGTTGATGAACGCATCGGGCTCGCCGGTCGCGGTGCGGGCGGCCTTGAGGCGGACCGGATACGGTTTCTGGTCACGGAACTTGAGCGGATCCTCGGCCACCTTGGGGGTGGGGAGGACGGTGTAGCTGCCCTCGTCGAACAGATACTGGAAGCGCTCGGTCGGGCCGATGCGATCGTGATGGTCGCAATGCGGGCAGACATGCTGGTTGACCTCCAGCTCCTTGGTGAACGTCATCTGCCCGCATCCCTTGCACTTGTGCCAGAGATTGTCGGGGGTCTCCTTCTTCGGCGTGAAGGCGAGGACGTTGCGGACGCGATCGATCCAGCTCATGCGACTTCTTTCCTTGCGGCCTCCACGGCCGTCTTGAGAGAGCGGATATAGGCGCGGATGGGTTCCGGCGCATCCTTCCCATGTTTTCCTACGAGTTCAACGATTGCCGAGCCGACCACGACGCCATCGGCGACGCGGGCAATCGCCTCGGCCTGCTCCGGCGTGCGGACGCCGAAGCCGACCGCGACGGGCAGGTCGGTGGCGGCCTTGAGCCGCGCCACGGCATCCTCGATCGATCCCTGGGCGGCCTGTTGCAGCCCGGTGATCCCGGCGACCGAGACATAATAGAGGAAGCCCGACGCCCCCTCGATCACCGCCGGCAGCCGCTCCGCGTCGGTGGTCGGGGTGGCGAGCCGGATGACGTCGATGCCGTGCGCGGTGAACGGCGCGACTTCGGGTGCCTCCTCGGGCGGGATGTCGACGATGATCACGCCGTCCGCACCGGCCTCGGCCGCCTTTGCGGCAAAGGCCTCGGGCGTCGGCCGGGTCATCGTGTTGGCATAGCCCATCAACACCAGCGGCACGCTGGGGTGACGCTCGCGGAAGCCGCTGGCGATCGCCAGCACGTCGGCGGTGCGCGTCCCGGCGCCGAGCGCACGCAGGTTCGCCGCCTGGATCGCCGGGCCGTCGGCCATCGGATCGGTGAAGGGCATGCCCAGCTCGATCACGTCCGCCCCGCCCGCCACCAGCGCGTCGAGGTTCGCGGCAGTGTCGCCATCGCCGGCGGTGATGAAGGTGACCAGCGCGGCGCGGTCAGCCGGGAAGGCGTTGGAAAGGCGATCAACGTTCATGGCGGTCATACCGTAAGCGAATTGCGAGCAGTGCGATCTTCCCGGCAAAGAGGAGCCCCAGGGCACCGTAAAACACATAGTCGTTGGCAGCCCATCCGGTGTAGCTCAGAAGAAAGAGCAGCACCGGAACGGGCAACAAGAGCAGCGCATATTTCTGCCGCTTCGTCACAGCTCCACCCCCAGCGCTTCCGCGACGGTGAAGATGTCCTTGTCGCCGCGGCCTGAGACATTGACCACGATGATCTTGTCCGGGCCCATTTCCCGTGCCTTGGTCTCCAAAGCTGCGAGTGCGTGCGAGCTTTCGAGCGCCGGGATGATCCCTTCGAGCTTGCAGCAGAGCTGAAAGGCGTCGAGCGCCTGCCGGTCGGTGATCGGGAGGTAGTCGACCCGGCCGCTCTCGTGCAGCCAGCTATGCTCGGGGCCGATGCCCGGATAGTCGAGGCCCGCCGAGATCGAGTGTGCCTCGGTGATCTGGCCGTCCTCGTCCTGGAGCAGATAGGTGCGGTTGCCGTGCAGGATGCCCGGCGCGCCGCCCTTCAGCGAAGCGGCATGCTGGCCGGTCTCGATGCCGTGCCCCGCAGCCTCGACGCCGATCATCGCCACGTCGGCATCGTCGAGGAACGGGTGGAACAGCCCGATCGCGTTCGATCCGCCACCCACCGCGGCGATCAGCAGGTCGGGCAGGCGGCCTTCCGCCTTTTGGATCTGCGCGCGCGCCTCGATGCCGATCACGCTCTGGAAGTCGCGGACCAGCTCGGGATAAGGGTGCGGCCCCGCCGCGGTGCCGATGATGTAGAAGGTGTCGTGGACGTTCGCGACCCAGTCGCGCAGCGCCTCGTTCATCGCGTCCTTGAGCGTCTCGGCGCCGCTGGTCACCGGGTGCACTTCGGCGCCGAGCAGCTTCATCCGGAAGACGTTGGGCTTCTGCCGCTCGACATCCTTGGCGCCCATGAAGATCACGCAGGGCAGGCCGAAGCGCGCAGCAACCGTCGCGGTGGCGACGCCGTGCTGGCCCGCGCCGGTCTCGGCGATGATCCGGGTCTTGCCCATCCGCCTGGCGAGCAGGATCTGGCCGATGCAGTTGTTGATCTTGTGCGCGCCGGTGTGGTTCAGCTCCTCGCGCTTGAAGTAGATCTTGGCGCCGCCGTAATATTCGGTCAGCCGCTCGGCGAAGTAGAGCGGGCTCGGGCGGCCGACATAATGCTCCAGAAGGTCATCGAACTCGGCCTTGAACGCCGGATCGGCCTTGGCCGCGCGATATTCGCGCTCCAGGTCGAGGATCAGCGGCATCAGCGTCTCGGCGACGAAGCGGCCGCCGAACTGGCCGAAATGGCCATGCTCGTCAGGCAGGTTGCGCAGGGAATTGGGCAAGGTGGCAGCAGTGTCGGTCATTGCGTCTCTCAGATTTTCGGATGGCGGGCGCTGGCGTGGGAGCGAGCGATCAACGCCATCGAAACTCGATGCGGCCAAACTCGATGCGGAAAGGGGCGAACGACCTCAACATTGCGCGACCGCTTTAAGGAATGCGGCGATCTTGGCAACATCCTTGACACCCGGCGCGCTTTCGACGCCCGAGGAGACGTCGACCAGCGTGGCGCCGGTCACGCCCACCGCCTCGCGGACATTGCCCGCATCAAGGCCACCCGAAAGCGCCCAGGGCAAAGGCTGGGAGATGTTCTCGAGCAGCTTCCAATCGAAGCGCAGGCCCATGCCACCGGGCAGCGCCGCGCCCTCGGGAGTCTTGGCATCGTAAAGGATACGGTCGGCAGCACCGCGATAGGCGGCTGCCTGGTCGACATCCGCGCGCGTCTTCACCGCCACCGCCGCCCAGACGGGCACGCGCATGCGGATCGCCGCGGCACGATCCGGCGCGGTCTTGTGGAGCTGCACCGTCTGGATACCGGTGGCGAGCGCGGCGGAGAGCAGGGCCTCGTCCGGATCGACGAACACCCCGACCGTGCCGACATGCGCCGGCACCCGGCCGATCAGCGCCCGCACCTGATCGAACCCGGCATTGCGCGGGGAGGGCGGGAAGAAGACGAACCCGACATGGCTTGCCCCGCCGGCAATCGCGGCATCGAGCGTCTCAGGTGTCGAGAGCCCGCAAATCTTGGCGGTGACGGGCATCAGAGATCCTTGACCAGCACGTCCATGAACAGCGGCGGATCGAGCGGCACCGGAAAGTCGCGCTTCTCGCCCGAATTGCTGTAGCCGCGGCGCTCGTAGAAGGCGATCAGCTCGGTGCGCTTGTCGATCACCGTCATCTCCATCGCGCTGGCGCCGAACACGTCGCGGGCGCAATCCTCGGCGGCGGTGACCAGCTGCTTGCCGAGCCCGCCCGACTGGAGCGTCGGATCGACGCAGAGCAGGCCGAGATAGGCGAGGCCGTCGCCCTTCGAGGTCACCTGCACGCAGCCGAGCAGGTGGTCGCCGGAATCGGCGATCAGCAGGCGCTGGTCGGGATCGTCGACGATGGCGGCGAGCGTCGCGATATCGGTGCGCGGGCTCTCGATGATCAGGTCCGCCTCGTGCGTCCATCCGGCACGCGCGGTCTCGCCGCGATAGGCGCGCTCGATCACCGGGTGGATCGCGGGCAGGTCGTCGCGCGTGGCGGGGCGGATCGTCACATTGTCGGGCATGGCGCGCTGTGTCGGATGATGCGGGGGCTTTGGCAAGTAGCTGGGTCTGTTCCCCTTGACAGTTCCCCGGCGAAAGCCGGGGAACAAGGGTGGGACCGGAACGCTACTCCGTCCCTCGCGCATCGAAAGCCACCCGCGACGCCTCGATCCGTTCCAGGTTACGCGCCGCCCATACCCATACGCCGCAGAACGCCTCCGCCAGGCTGCCGCCCAGCTCGGTGAGGCGATACTCCACGCGCGGCGGGATCACCGGGTGGACGGTGCGGATGAGCAGCCCGTCGCGCTCCATCGCACGCACGGTCTGGGTGAGCATCTTCTGGCTGATCCCGCCGCATTCGGCGCGCAGCTTCGAGAAGCGCAGCTCGCCATGCTCGGTCAGCGCCTCGAGCACGATCATCGTCCATTTGTCGGCGACGCGGCCGATGATCTCGGTGACGAGCGCCTCCACGCGGGGATCGAGATCGGGATAGTCGTGGTGTGGATTGCTGGCCATGGTTTCCAAAAGGTGTGTATGAATATTTTGGGTGCCTACTCCCCATTAGGTACCATTCGACAATATCTGGCGTCCACCGAAAATCGGAGGAAGCAATCATGGACATCACCGGCAACACCATCCTGATCACCGGCGGCGGCTCGGGCATCGGCCGCGCGCTTGCCGAGGCGCTGCACGCCCGGGGCAACAAGGTGATCGTCTCGGGCCGCCGCGCCGCCGCCCTGGAAGACGTCGCCGCCGCCACCCCCGGCATCGCCACCGCGACGCTCGACGTTTCCGATCCCGCCGACATCTCCCGCTTCGCCGCCGAGATCGTCGCGGCACATCCGGACCTCAACGCGGTGATCCACAATGCCGGCATCATGCAGGCCGAGGACCTCGCCTCCGCGGGATCGGACCTCGCCATCGCCGAGGCGACGATTGCGACCAACCTGCTCGGCCCGCTGCGCCTCAACGCCGCGCTGCTGCCGCATCTGCTCGCCCAGCCCAGGGCCGCCGTGCTGACCGTGACCTCGGGCCTCGCCTTCGTGCCGCTCGTCGCCACGCCGACCTATTCGGCGACCAAGGCGGCGATCCACAGCTGGACCCAGGCGCTGCGCGGACAGCTCAGGGGCACGAGCGTCGAAGTGATCGAGATCGCCCCGCCGGCAGTCGCGACCGACCTGATGCCGGGCCATGCCCAGAACCCCAATTCGATGCCGCTGGCCGACTATATCGCCGAGACCATGGTGCAGCTCGAAGCGGGCGCGGCCGAGAACCTCACCGAGCGGGTCAAGTTCCTGCGCTTCGCCGAGGCGCGCGGGGATTATGCGAAGGTGTTCGCCATCCTGAACGACGGCACGCATTGATTGCTGCGCTGAACGATAGAACCAAATCCGTCATCCCCGCGCAGGCGGGGATCCAGGGTGGCTGAGCGACGTCCTCTGTAACTCTGGATCCCCGCCTGCGCGGGGATGACGAAAGAGGGGAGGCGCGCCCTACTGGTTGCTCGCCACCCAGTTGTTCGCCGGAGTGAAATTGTCGCTCAGCACATGGTTCGCCTTGCAGTAGCGCTTGCACCCCGCCGAGGCGACGGCGCCGATCCCGGTGACATGGCCGGTCCCGTCGCGCTCCAGCGTGAAGTCGATCCGGCAGCTGCCGGCGCTCCAGCCTGCCTTGTCCGGCGTGGTGAAGCGGGCGATCGCGCCTGCCTCGCCATCGCCGGCGGGGAGCTTGCACAGGGTCTCACCCTCGAGATCGCGGTTGAGGGTGAAGTCGAACTGCTTCGCATCGATATGGGTGATGGCGAGTTGCTCGACATCGGCGGTCTTGTAGCTCGCCTCCCACAGCTCCTCGTTGAAGCCGCGCAGCGAATTGCGCTGGACGGTATAGTCCGCCTCCACCGCGGCGGGATCGCATTTCCTGGCGCAACGGGTACGCAGGACCTGCTGCCAGTCGCGCTGCTGGCCACGGAAGCCGGCCTTGTCGAACAGGATCGCGAGCTTCGCCTTGTAGAGCGCCGCCACTTCGCCATCGAGCGCGCGCAGCCTGGGGCTGGCGCAGATCGTCTTCTCGAGCGGATGGCTGGCCCTGGCGCAGTCGAAACTGGCCTGTTGCGGGGCCGGCGGTGCGGCGTGGATGCCGAACAGGGCGAGGAAAAAGGCGAACAGTCCGAAAGCCGCAATCCGCATCATCACTGCCTCCCATGTCTATGCCGGTCTACTCCCGCACCCGCCGCTCAGGCGATGCTGCCGTTGAAGGCGAGATCGGTGATCCGGTCCTTCTCGACATCATATTCCACCCCGAAAAAGACCGGCCCGCCATCGCAGACGATCATCGGCTCGGTCCGCCAGGCACCCCAGCCACCGGAGCCCTTGGGCAGGAAATTGCCATAGATGAAGCGCTTCCCGCCGCGCACGATCCCGACATATTGGCGCAGCCAGCCTTTGGGCGCGTCCTTGAGGGCGACGCCCGCGCTCGTCACTTCCGTCTCCAGCGCCACGATCCCCGGGATCCTCGCCTCCAGACGGGCGATGTCGTCCTTGCCTGGCGTCCAGCCGCTCTCGCCCGGCTTGGGCACGGAGCGAGAGCATTGGTGCAACAGCCCCGCCGCCTTGTCGGGCGGCAGGATCGCATAATCCTCCGATTGCGGCGGGACCAGACCGATCAGCAGCGCGAGCAGCAGGGCCGCACCGCCCGCCATCTCAGAGCGTCGCCTCGATCTCGCGCGCGGCGAGGTCGGGATCTTCGGCCTGGGTGATCGGGCGGCCGACCACCAGGATCGAGGCACCGGCGTCGAGTGCGGCGCGTGGGGTCACCACGCGCTTCTGGTCGCCGATCACGCCGTTCGCCGGGCGCACGCCGGGGATGACGAAGAAGCCGTCATGCCAGATCTTCTTGGCCGCCGCGACTTCGTTGCCCGAGCAGACGATGCCGTCGACGCCCGAGGCCCTGGCCAGCTCGGTCAGGCGCATCACCTGCTCATGCGGATCGGGCTTGAGGCCGATCGAGGTGAGGTCGCTGTCGTCGAGGCTGGTGAGCATCGTCACCGCCACCACCTTGGTGCCGGTCGGCGCCGCGGCCTTGGCATCCTCGAGCATCGCGCGGCCGCCGGCGGCGTGGACGGTGAGGATCGCCGGCTCGAGCGGACGGAGCGCCTGGATCGCCTTGGCGACGGTGTTGGGGATATCGTGGAACTTGAGGTCGAGGAAGATCGGCAGGCCGATGTCATGCATCTCGTGCACGCCGGCGCGGCCGTTCGCCATGAAGAATTCGAGGCCGAGCTTGATGCCCCCGACATGCGCCTTCACGCGCTGTGCAATCGTCTTGGCACGCTCCAGGTCCGGCGTGTCGATCGCGACATAGATCGGGCTCACTGCACGTCTCCCAGCGGCAGTCCACCCTGGGGTGCGGCCGGGATGGCGGGCACCGGCGCAGGCACCGGCTCGGGCGCGGCGCCGACCGGCTCCGGCATCGCCTGGATCGCGCGGATGTCGTTCAGCGCGCGCTCCAGCCCGGTGATCCGCTGGCGCATCCGCCAGCGCAGCGCATGATAGGCGAGGAGGACGGGCAGCAGCCCGGCGAGGAAGACGAGGATCAGCAGCAGCGGCAGGCTGAAATCGGCGATCAGGCCGCTCCACAGGTGCACGTTCACGCGCTCGTCGCCGTTATAGATCACAAAGCCAGCGACCAGGCCGCCCAGCAACAGCCAGAACAGCACCTTCAGAAACCGCATGCGTCTCCCTTCCTGCGTGAACCCGCGCGGACTTTAGGGCGGGGAGGGGTTTTGCGCAAACTCCCTCTCCCATTGGGAGAGGGAAGGGGCCCGCCGCCGAAGGCGGTGGGAAGGGTGAGGGTAGATTTACCTCTCGACCCTCACCCTTCCGCCGACTGCGTCGGCTCCCTCCCTCTCCCAGAGGGAGAGGGATTGTCGATCTCCGCCCTGAGCTCCGCGAACAGCCCGGGGATCTTGGTCAGCCGCTGTTCCTCCTCGTCGAGGATCGCGTGGAACGCCCGCCGCTTGATCGCGGCTGCCCGCTCGTCCGAGAGCCGCGCCGCAGGGTCGAGCGTCGACAGCACGATGTCGATCAGCCGGTCCGCGCCGTGCAGCCGGCCCCAGAGATAGTCGTTCTCACGATACGCCCGGCTGAAGAACGCGCCGAAGCTGTTGAACTGGATCCCCTTCAGCGTCGCCTCGGCCCCGCCGGTGCGGATCGCGGTGGCGTCGTCCGGCGCGATGCGGTCGACGCGGATCGGGTCGAACTCGTCGACGCCCTCGCCCTGGAGCAGCGGCAGCGTGGCGATGTCGTAGAAGGGGAAGCCGAGATGCGCGAGCAGCATCGGCCGCCGCAGCTCCTTCGACAGCGTGCTGAGCCCCTCCGCCAGCCGCGCATCGGTCTCGCCGTCGAGCTTCTTGAGCTGCATCCGGTCCGCCAGCCGATCAAGCAGCGGCCCGGCATCGTCGGTCATCATCCGGATCTCGTCGCGCAGATCGGCATAGGTGTCGGCGCGCTTGAGCTCCAGATAGGCGGCGAGCGAGTCGTAGATCGCCTCGCGCATCGGCCTCAGCGCACCATGGCTGGTCGGCAGGTCGATCTCGGTCAGCCGGCGGGCGAGCAGCCGGAGGCGGCGGATGCGGAAGCCCAGATCGTGCGTGCGCAGGAACTCCAGCGTCTCGGGCGAGGCGCCATTGGAGTGCATCGCGCCGAACTGGTCGGCCCCGCGCGACTGGACTGCCGCGGCCAGCGCCTCGCGGATCTCGTGCAGCCGCTCCGGCCCATGCCGCTCGCCGACATTGTAGAGCAGCCGTGCGGTGCGATCGATCGCGCCTTCGACCTTGAGCAGGCCGTAGGCAGTGTGGCCATAGCCCGCCTTGGCCGCCGCGGTGATCTGCGCCCGCTTGCGCCAGGCGGCGAGGCGCTTGGGGTTCGGATAGTCGAGCCACAGCGTATAGCCGAACAGCGCCTCGACCTGGGTCTCCACATCGGCGCGGATCTCCGCGAGGATGCCCAGCATCCGCTCGATCCGGTGCGAACGCCGGGCGATCTCGTCCAGATTGTCGCGGATCGGCTGCTCGCGCGGCAGCTCGGAAAGCGCGCCGATGATCGTCGCGAAGAAGCCGGGCTTCTCGTCGCTGCCGCCATAGAAATCGAAGCGGAAATTGGGGAAGGGATCGACGAACACGAAGCGCCGGTCGACCTGGCGGCGGGCGGGGCGCTCCTTCAGCGCCTCCATCGCCGGGCGGAACGGTGCGTTGGCCAGGACCGATCCGTCGATCAGCACCGCCTTGGCCGCCTTGTTGTCCGCCCATTGGTGCGGCAGCACACGCTCCAGGAAGGCATCGCGCTGCGGCCAGGCCTGTTTCCGCTCGGCCATCAGCTCGTCCATCTCGCCCACCGTCATCGGCGGGAAGGCACCCGGGAAGCTCGAGGTGGCGCGTGCGGCAAAGGTCAGGCTGGCGGCGTCGGCGAACTTCTCGTCCGGATAGCCGCGATCGGTGAAGGAGAAGACGAGCCGATGCTCATTCTCCATCACGCTGGCCGGGGAATTGAGCCGCAGCGCCTCGGGATGGCCGCGGAAATCGGTGACGGTGACGAACAGGTCGAGCGGCTGGCCGTCGGGCAGCAGCCTTTTCTCCTTCGGCCCCTTGGCCATGGCGGCAAAGGCGTCGAGGATCGTGTTGGCCAGCCGCTTGCCGCCGAAGGGCGGCTCGAACCAGCGCGAGCGGACGAAATGCTCGAGCTTGGTGCGCACTTCGTCGCGCGCGCCGATTTCCACGGTCTCGTCCACCGTCTTGGAGCGGTTGGCGACCAGCCAGGCGATCGGCACCGCCCACAGCTTGGCGAAGCGATGCGACGGGCGCTGGCGCGGCTCGAGCAGCGCCTCGACATCGGCATTGTCCATCCACAGGTCGGTCAACGGGTCGAGCGACTGGCCGGTGGCGATGGCCTGGGCGAGGAACACCGTGTTGATCCCGCCCGCGCTGGCGCCGGCCAGGATGTCGACCAGCACGCGCAGATTGACACCCGAGGTCTCGCGGATCTCCTCGATCAGCTCGCGATAGACGTCGGGCCGCCCGTCGCTGCCGTCGCGCTCGGCACAGCTCGCCCGGGCGAGGCGCCAGATCTCCTTGGTGATGCCATGCATGTACACGGCCAGGCTGATGCCGCCGTAGCAGACCAGTGCGAGCCGGAGTTCCTTGTCGCGAGTTTCGGCCATTAAACCATTATAGTGGCCCAGATGGGCAGGTGGTCGGACGCGGTGCGCGCCTGAAGGCTGTCATGCACCCCGGCATCGGTGATGGTCAATTCACGGCTCGCCATGATCCGGTCGAGCCGCGCCATCGGGCGCCGGGCATGGAAGCTCTTGCCGGTGGCGGCAAAGGCATAATGGCTGGCGAAATCGCGCAGGCAGCCCGACTGGGCGCTCCATTCGTTGAGGTCGCCCATCAGGATCGTCGGATATTGGTGCGTGCTGGCCTGCAGGTGCGTGATGATCGCATGCGCCTGGCGCCGCCGCCACAGGCCGGACAGATCCAGGTGCATGCCGACCACGCGCACCACCGTGCCGCTGGCGAGCCGGACATCGGCCATCACCGCGCCGCGCGGCTCCAGCGCCGGCAGGTGGATCGCCTCGCAGTCGAGGACCGTGGCGTCCTTGCGCACCAGCAGCGCATTGCCGTGCCATCCCATCGAGCGCGCCTTGGTGCCGAAGGGCACCGGCTTGTAGTCGCTATGCTCGGCGAGCAGGTGCTGGGTCAGCACCGCCGAACGCTCGCCGAAGCGGCGATCGGCTTCCTGGAGAGCGACGATGTCGGCGCCGATCTCGCAGAGCACCTGCAGCGTGCGCTCGGGCCTCCGGCGCCGGTCGGTGCCGATCGACTTGCGCATGTTGTAGCTGGCGACCTTGATCATCGGCGCCCCTTATCGCGGGGGCTGGCGGGCATAGGCAAGGGGCTCAGCTCGGATGCGCCTCGGCATTGCCCTGGCTCGCGGCCTCCTGCGCGGCGGCGACCAGCCGGCGGCCGGTCTCCTCCGCAGCCTGGGGCGTCATCGCGATGGCGACGCCATTGGGCCCGTCGAGCAGCACCACGCCCTGCTCGGCAGTTGCCACACCGGCTTCCTCTTCCGGTTCGGAGGGCGAGATCTTCTGTCCCATCTTTTCTTTCCAATATGGCCCACGCCCTGGAGGCGAGATGGGGGACCAACTCGGACGGAAGCGAAAATATCCAAGATTTCCGAGAGATTTCAGCGGCCGCCGGCTTCGAGCAGGCGGCGGGGCGCAGCCAGTTCCCAGCTTCGCGCGATCCGGTCGCCGACGAAATCCCAGTCCACGTCCGGTCCGGCCAGCGCGATGCCGACCCAGCCGACCCCGAAATACGCGACCTTGGAATAGGTCTCGGGCGCGATGCCGATCAGGTTCGGCCCCTCCTCGTCATCGGCGGTCTTCACCGCGACGATGGTGCGGCCGTCGCCATGATGGTCGTGGCGGAACTGGGCGAACTGCTTGCCGGCGACGAAGAAGGTCGGCTGGCCGTGGCTCGGCCGCTCCTCCGCCTCGGGAAGCTCCAGCGCGATGGCGCGGACCTGGGCGAGCGCGGCGTCTTGGTCTGGGTTCAGCGGCATAGGAACTCGGCGACTACCCTTGGGTAGAGCCGATGTTCCTCCTTCAGCACGCGCTGCGCAAGGCTTTCCGCCGTGTCGCCGGGCAGGATCGCCACTTCGGCCTGGCCGAGCACCTCGCCGCCGTCCAGCTCCTCGGTGACGATATGCACCGAGACGCCGCCATAGCTGTCGCCTGCGTCGATCGCGCGCTGGTGCGTGTCGAGGCCCTTGTACTTGGGCAGCAGCGAGGGGTGGACGTTGACGATCCTGCCCCGCCAGCGTGCGACGAAATCGTCCGAGAGCAGGCGCATGTAGCCCGCCAGCGCGATCGCCTCGACACCTGCCTCGCGCAGCGCCGCGTCGATCTTCGCCTCATAGTCCGCCTTGGCCATGCCCTTGGCGCTCTGCGCGAAGGTGGCGACGCCCTGTGCAGCGGCCCAGGCAAGCCCCTCGGCCTCGGGCTTGTCGCTGGCGACCAGCGCGACTTCATAGGGGCAGTCGTTCGACTTTGCGGCCTCGACGAGCGCGGCCATGTTCGACCCACGGCCCGAGATCAAAATCCCCAGCTTGCGGCGCATTTACTTTTCCCCGGCGAAGGCCGGGGCCCAGTCTTGAAAGTTGCAACGCTTAGTCTGGGCCCCGGCCTTCGCCGGGGAAAGAACAAGCTCAGCCATTGTGGGTCGCAGACCAATCGCCACGCGCGCTCCACACTTCACCGCCGCCGAACACGGTGCAGCCGCGCTCGCCCGCGACGACCTCGCCGATCACGAACACTTCCTCGCCCGCGGCGTAGAGCTCTGCCTTCACCGTCTCGGCGATATCAGCCGAGACCACCGCGACCATGCCGATGCCGCAATTGAAGGTGCGCGCCATTTCCTCGGGCTCGATATTCCCCTGCGCCTGCAGGAACGCCATCAGCCGCGGCAGCGGCCAGGAACCGGCTTCGATCTTCGCATGGCAGCCCTCGGGCAGCACGCGCGGGACATTCTCGAGCAACCCGCCGCCGGTGATGTGCGCCAGCCCGCGGATCGTCCCCTTGCGAAGTTGCGGAAGCAGGCTTTGCACATAGATGCGGGTCGGCGCCATCAGCGCATCGAGCAGGATCACGTCCTGGTCGAACAGGGCAGGGCGGTCCATCTTCCAACCCTTGTCGGCGGCGAGGCGGCGGACCAGCGAGAAGCCGTTCGAGTGCACGCCGGTCGAGCCCAGGCCGAGCAGCACGTCACCCGGGCGGATCGCCGAGCCGTCGAGCAGCTGGTCGCGCTCGACCGCGCCGACGCAGAAGCCGGCCAGATCATAGTCGCCATCGGCATACATGCCCGGCATCTCGGCGGTCTCGCCGCCGATCAGCGCGCAGCCGGCCTGGCGGCAGCCCTCGGCGATGCTGGCGATCACCCGCTCGGCCGTCTCGGGCACCAGCTTTCCGCTGGCATAATAGTCGAGGAAGAACAGCGGCTCGGCGCCCTGGACGATCAGATCGTTGGCGCACATCGCGACCAGGTCGACGCCGACCCCGTCATGCGCATTGTAATCGATCGCGAGCTTGAGTTTGGTGCCCACGCCGTCATTCGCCGCGACGAGCAGCGGATCGGTGAACCCCGCCGCCTTCAGGTCGAACACGCCGCCGAACCCGCCGAGATCGGCATCGGCACCGGCGCGGCGCGTGGACTTGGCGAGCGGGCCGATCGCCCGGACCAGCGCGTTGCCGGCCGCGATCGAGACGCCCGCCTGGGCATAGGTATAGTTCTTCTGGTCGCTCATGGCGCGCGCTTAGCGCCATCTTGTCGCGCCGTCATCCCCGCTGGCCGGGAAAAGGGCGCGGCCGATATCGAACCGGCCGCGCCCGATGCACGCTTACTTCTTGGAAAGCACCGGCGCCGCGAAGGCACCGTCGCTGCCATTGCCGTCGAGACGGTTGTCGCCATAGCTGCGGATCGCCGCACCCGTGCCGCTCTCCAGGCCGGCCTGGTTGCCGGTGATCGTGGTGTCGCCGACGCGGACCAGCGCCGTCGCGCCGCCGGCGAGGATGCCGCGGCTGGTGTTATAGGCGAGGACCGAGCCATGGACCATCACGGTCGCGCTCGCCGCGCCGGCCGGGGTGTTGACCAGCAGGCCCCAGGTGCTGCGGGTCAGCTGGCTGTTCTCGATCGAGACGACGTTGCCCGCGGTCGTGGTGTTGCCGCCGGTGTCGATGCGGAAGCCCGCGCCCGAATTGTTATCGAGGCGCACGGCGTTCAGCGCGACGCGGGCGCTGCCGGTGCCGGTCGGCTGGACCAGCACGCCGCCGCCGGTGCCGCCGGTGCCGTTGTCGGTGATCACGGTGTTCGAGATGTAGAGCGCCGCATCGCCGCTCGGCTGGAAATACACGCCCTGGCCGTTGGTGCCGTTGAAGCGGCGGATCTGCGATTCCTCGATGTGCAGCGCACCGCCGGCAATGAAGCGCACGCCATAGGTCGCGCCGCTCACGCCATAGATGTCGAGGCCGCGCAGCACCACCACGTCGGTCGCCCCGGCGTTGACGATGATGCCGGCGCTGGCTCCGGCCAGCACGCCACCTTCGGTGAACTGGCAGGCGAGCGTGATCGACTTGGTGATCGTCACCGCGCCGAAGCCGGCCGGGTCGAGGCAGTTGATCTCGCCGCCCGCAGCCGTCTTTGAAATCGCCCCCGCGAAGGTCTTGCACGGCGCCGTCCGGCTGCAAGGATTGACGTCGTCACCGACGCCCGAAACCCAAGTCCTCGTCGCCTGCGCCTGTGCAGGTGCAGCATAGAGCAGGCCGCAGCCCAAAAAAGATGCGAACATCAACGCAGTGCGCTTGCTTGCTTTAACCATGATGAATTTCCCCGTTTGCGGATCGACGTTACGATCGAGGAGTCGCTTACCATGATTAATTTTGAACGTCATGGGGTTAGGGGGCGAACTACCCTTGTGGAATCTCCTAATTTACGAATATCTGAAGGGCTTAAGGACGCCCGGCAGGCGGAAATTACATCAGCGCTTGGATTTCCCCGCCCGCTTCGCCAAAAGGGCCGCTGCATGACCCTTGCCCGCAAATCCCTCACCATCGGCATCGCCTCCGCGCTCGCGCTTGCGGGGCTCGGCGCCGTACTCGCCGAAGGGGAGAAGGCAGCGGGCGGCAGCGCCGTGCCGATCGATGCCTCGGGCAGCTTCGAAGTCGCCGGCGTCGATGTCGACGTGAAGGGCAAGGACGCCGATGCCGCGCGCTATGGCGGCTGGCGGCTCGCCCAGCGCAAGGGCTGGGAGATGCTGTCGCGCAAGCTGACCGGCAAGCCCTCGTCCATGTCCGATTCGGCGCTCGATGCGCTGGTCACCGGCATCGTCGTCGAGAAGGAGCAGATCGGCCCGACCCGCTACATCGCGCGGCTCAGCGTGCTGTTCGATCGCAACAAGGCCGGCAGCATCCTCGGCGTCTCGGTAGCGGTGAACCAGTCGCCGCCGATGCTGATCGTCCCGCTCGAATATTCGGGCGGCGCGGGCGTCATCTTCGAGCGCGAGACCGCCTGGGCCAAGGCCTGGAACCGCTTCAAGAGCGGCGGCAGCACCGTCGACTATGTCCGCGTGCAGGGCAACGGCCCCGATTCGATGCTGCTCAACGCAGGCCAGGTGCTGCGCCGCGGCCGCAACTGGTGGCGCTCGGTGCTCGACCAGTATGGCGCATCCGACGTGCTGATCGCCGAGGTCCAGCTGCGCCGCGAATATCCGGGCGGCCCGATCGTCGGCATCTTCTCGGCCACGCACGGCCCGGACCGCCAGAAGATCGCCGACTTCGCCCTGCGCGTCGACAATGGCGATTCGCTCGATGCGCTGATGGACGCTGGCGTCCAGCGGATCGACAAGGCCTTCCAGCAGGCGCTCGCGCTCGGCCAGCTCCACACGGATCGCCTGCTCGGCATCCGTCCGCCCTCGGCCAAGCCCGAGGAGGAGAAGCCCACCGACGAGGCGACCGAGGAAGCCACGCCCACGCCCGATGCGAGCGCGGCGGCCACCGGTGCCCAGCTCAACGTCCAGTTCGACACGCCCAATGTCGGCTCGGTCAATGCCGGCGAGGCGGCACTGCGCGGCATTCCGGGCGTGCGCTCGGCGGTCACCTCCAGCCTGGCCCTCGGCGGCATCTCGGTGATGCGCGTTTCCTATGACGGCCAGATCGCCTCGCTGCGTGCCCAGCTCGAGGCACGCGGCTGGAGCGTGCAGGAAGGGGCAGGGGTCCTCCGCATCCGCCGCGCGGGCGGCAGCGGTAGTGGCGGCGGCGGTGGCCAACAACCGATCCCGGCGCCCACGGGCAGCACCACGCCAGCCCCGAACGGCAGATGACGCAACTGCGCTTGCCGCTGGGACTGCCCGAAGCACGCGAGACGGAATTCCTGGTCAGCGACTCCAACGCCCGCGCCGTCCACCAGCTCGAACATTGGGGCACCTGGCCCGTCATGTCGGCCCTGCTCACCGGCCCGCGCAAGTCGGGGCGCAGCCTGCTCGCCCGCATCTTCGCGGCGAAGACCGGCGCGCGCATCTTCGACGATGCCGATCTCGGCAAGGAGGCGGAGGTCTTCCACGCCTGGAACCAGGCCCAGGCCGATCACCGCCCGCTGCTGATCGTCGCGCAGGCCGCGCCGCCAGCCTGGAACGTCAAGCTGCCCGATCTCAAGTCGCGCCTCGCCGCCTCGCCCTTGCTCGAGATCGGCCCGCCCGACGACGCGCTCATCCCCCAGCTGCTCGAACGCGCCTTCGAGCGCCATCTGCTCCACGCCAAGCCCGAGGTGATCGCCTGGATCGCCAGGCGGATCGAGCGCAGCCATATCGCGATCCTGCGCGTTGCCGATGCATTGGAGCTGGAGGAGGGTAAGCGCTTGTCGATCCCCGCAGTGCGCGCCACATTGGCCGCCGCTGGTCTCATAACCGAAACGGACGGCGACTAACGGCGATGACCAAGGCAGCGAAAGCACGCGCCGTTGAAGGGACCTCGATGACCGAATCGCCGGATAATTCCGCACGTTACTTCAATCGCGAGCTGAGCTGGCTCGCCTTCAACCGCCGGGTGATGGAAGAGGCGTGCAACCCCGCCCATCCGCTGCTCGAGCGGCTGCGCTTCCTGTCGATCTCGGGCTCGAACTTCGACGAGTTCTTCATGGTCCGCGTCGCCGGCCTGATGGGCCAGCAGCTCCAGAAGGTCGAGGCGCGCTCGGCCGACGGGCTCACGCCCGGCCAGCAGCTCGCCGCAATCTCGGCCGAGGCCGAGATGCTGGCCGACAATCAACAGAGCGTGTGGACCGATATCCGCGCCGACCTCGCCGAGACCGGCATCCATGTCCTCGACGCCAATGCGATCGAGGGCGAGACCGAGGCCTGGCTGGAGACCCATTTCCGCGAGCAGATCTTCCCGATCCTCACCCCCCAGGCGCTCGATCCCGCGCACCCGTTCCCGTTCATTCCCAACCAGGGATCGAGCGTGATCTTCGACCTGGTCCGCAAGTCGGACCGCGAGCCGGTGCGCGAGCTCGTCCTGCTGCCCACCGCGATCAAGCGCTTCGTCCGGCTTCCCGGCAACCCGGCGCGCTATGTCGCGGTCGAGGCGGTGCTCAAGCATTTCTCGCATCTGCTCTTCCCGGGCTACACTTCGCTCGGCGCCGCGGCGTTCCGCGTGCTGCGCGACAGCGACATCGAGATCGAGGAAGAGGCCGAGGACCTGGTCATGACCTTCCGCTCGGCGATCAAGCGTCGCCGCCGCGGCCGGGTCATCCGCCTCGAGATGGAGGACAGCATCTCCCCCGAGCTGGAGGCGGTGCTCAAGGAGGAGCTGGGCGGCAGCGAGGCGCTGCTCACCGAGACCGGCGGCTTCCTCGGCATCGGCGACCTGGCCTTCCTGGTCGACGAGGACCGGCCCGATCTCAAGTTCACCCCTTATTCGGCGCGCTTCCCCGAGCGGATCCGCGAATATGGCGGCGATTGCTTCGCGGCGATCAAGGCCAAGGACATCGTCGTCCACCACCCCTATGAGACGTTCGACGTCGTCATCTCCTTCCTGCAGCAGGCAGCGGCAGATCCGGACGTGGTGGCGATCAAGCAGACGCTCTACCGTGCAGGCAAGCAGCCCGCCGTGATCAACGCGCTGATCGCCGCGGCCGAGGCCGGCAAGTCGGTCACCGCTGTGGTCGAATTGAAGGCGCGCTTCGACGAGGAGCAGAACCTCTATTGGGCGACCGCGCTGGAGCGGGCCGGCGTCCAGGTCGTCTATGGCTTCATCGACTGGAAGACCCATGCCAAGGTCTCGATGGTCGTGCGGCGCGAGGGCAATGGCTATCGCACCTATTGCCACTTCGGCACCGGCAACTACCACCCGATCACCGCACGCATCTACACCGACATCAGCTTCTTCACCGCCGATCCGCGAGTGGGCCGCGATGCCGCGCAGATCTTCAACTATGTCACCGGCTATGTGGAGCCGCACGGGCTGGAGCTGATCGGCATCTCCCCGCGCGACCTGCGCAACCGCCTGGTGGGGCTGATCGACGACGAGATCGCCCATGCCCGCGCCGGCCGCCCCGGCCAGCTCTGGGCCAAGATGAACTCGCTGGTCGATCCCGCAGTGGTCGAAAAGCTCTACGAAGCGAGCAACGCCGGTGTGGAGATCGAATTGGTCATCCGCGGCATCTGCTGCCTCCGCCCCGGCGTCCCCGGCATGAGCGAGAACATCAAGGTCAAGTCGATCGTCGGCCGCTTCCTCGAGCACAGCCGCATCTGGGCCTTCGGCAACGGCAAGGCGCTGCCGAACGACGGCGCGAAGGTCTACATCTCCTCGGCCGACTGGATGCAGCGCAACTTCGATCGCCGCGTCGAGTTCATGCTGCCGATCCTCAACAAGACGGTGCACGACCAGGTGCTCGACCAGGTGATGGTGGCCAACCTGCTCGACAACGAGCAGAGCTGGCTGCTCCAGAGCGACGGCCACTATATCCGCACCGAGCCGGGCGAGGATGGCGCCTTCAACCTGCATCGCTATTTCATGACCAACCCGTCGCTCTCGGGCCGCGGCGCCGCGCTCGAATCGCGCAAGCCCGTGCCCAAGCTCCAGCTCAAGCGCCGCCGCGGTCCGGCAAAGGCCAAGGCGAAGGAATGACCACATTGCCCTTCCGCAAGGCGCGCGCGAAGCCTGCCGGGATCGAAGGTCGCACCGCGATCATCGACATCGGCTCCAACTCGGTGCGTCTCGTGGTCTATCAGGGCTCGGCCCGCCTGCCGGCGACCCTGTTCAACGAGAAGGTGATGGCCGGCCTGGGCCGCGGCCTGGCCGAGACCGGCGCAATCGATCCCGCCAGCCTCGCCGCCGCGCGCGGGGCGCTGGCGCGCTTCGCCACGCTCGCCCGCGAGATGCAGGTCGGCGAGTTGCGCACCGTCGCGACGGCAGCGGTCCGCGACGCCTCCAACGGCCGCGAGCTGATCGAGGCGGCCCGCGCGCTCGGCCTCGAGGTCGAGACGCTGTCGGGTGAGGAAGAGGCGATGGCCTCGGGCCTGGGCGTGCTCTCGGGCATCCCGGAGGCGGACGGCATCGTCGGCGATCTCGGCGGCGGCTCGCTGGAGCTGGTCCGCGTCGTCGCCGGCACGGTGACGGACCGGGTGTCCTTCCCCTTGGGCGTGCTCCGCCTCGGCGCGATCCGCGCGGAGGGCAAGACCGCCCTCGAGCGCCGGGTGACGAAGCTGCTCGGGGAGGCCGGCTGGAAGGGGCGGGGGAAGGGTCTGCCCTTCTATCTGGTCGGCGGATCGTGGCGCAGCCTTGCCCGGCTCGACATGCACCTGAAGCATTATCCGCTGCCGATCGCCCACCAATATCCGATGGCGGTGCCGCGCATCGCCGAGCTGGCCAGCTCGATCGCGGCGATGCCCAAGGCCGATCTCAAGGCAATCCCCAACCTGTCCAGCGCCCGCGCCAACACGCTCGAAGACGCCGCGCTGCTGCTCGGCCATGTCCTCAAGCAGCTCGGCAGCAGCGGCACGATCGTCTCCGCCTATGGCCTGCGCGAAGGGCTGCTCTACCAGCGCCTCTCGCCCGAGCTGCGCCAGCAGGACCCGCTGATCGCCGCCACCCGCGACGAAGGCGAGCGGCTCGGCCGCTTCCCCGAGCATGGCGACCTGCTCGACAAGTGGATCGCGCCGCTCTTCGCCGGCGAGCCGCACGAGCTGGGCCGGCTGCGCCACGCCGCTTGCCAGCTGGTCGATGTCGGCTGGCACGCCAATCCGGAGTTCCGTGCCGAGCGTGGCCTCGATGCGGCGCTGCACGGCAATTGGGTGGCGATCGATTCGATGGGCCGCGCCGCGCTGGGCCAGGCGCTCTACACGGCGCTCGGCGGCGGGATCGACACGCCCGCGCCGCTGCCCCAGCTCGCCGATGACGACACGCTGTGGCGCGCCAAGCTCTGGGGCCTCGCCATCCGCCTCGGCCAGCGCCTGTCGGGCGGCGTCGCCGCGCCGATCCGCCGCTCCGAACTCCATATGGACGAGGAGACCCTCGCGCTCTGCCTCCACCCCGAGGACGAGCCGCTCTACGGCGAGGCGGTGGAGAAGCGCCACAAGGCGCTCGCCGCGGCGTTCGGCCGGGCCCCGGTGCTGGAGGTCTGATCCCTGCAAGTTCCCCTCCCTGAAAGGGAGGGGCTAGGGGTGGGTAGAGTGCTCGCGTTACGGCAGTGGTGCCAATATCGGTTGCCGTACCGCCACGACGCGACCCACCCCGACCCCTCCCTTCCAGGGAGGGGAGATCAATTAAACACACCGCAGCCCATTGATCCGCCCGCGGTCGTTCAGGTCCACCGTCAGCCGGTCGCGACGGAAGTCCATCGTCATCGCCTCGCCCGGGCGCACCACCCGCACGCTCGACGCGCCGCTGCGCGCCCGCAGCCGCGACTGAAGGCCCGGCGACATCGGCGCGCCGATGAAGCGCTGCACGGCATTGGCATTGCACAGCCGCGGTCCGGGCATCGGGTGGGGCCTGCCGTCATTCATGCAGCCGGCAACCAGCAGGGCGGTCGCGATCATTCCGATGGCGCGCATAACTCTCTCCTCGCTCGCCCCCCGGCAGCGCGGTCTATACCCCGGATGCGTAACGAAGGGGAGGGAGGCCTATGCCTATCCGCCGCTTAACCGCAGCGCGCGGAGCCGATCCTGCCGTCGGTGCCCAGATGCAAGTTGAGCCGGTCCGCCCGGAATTCCTGCGTCACCATCATCCCCGGCTCCAGCCAGCGCACGATATTGGCGCCCGAGAGCTTCCGCGCCTCGGCCTCGACTTCGGGGCTGCGCGCCTTGCCGACCAGCCCGCCCAGCTTCGTGGCGTTGCACTCCACGCCGGGGATCGCCTGGGGCGGCGTCTTCGCCGCGCAGGCACCGGTCAGCATCAGGGCAAAAGCGGGCAGGACGACACGGATCATTCGGCGGGTTCCTCGGTACGGGTCATCTTGAGCTTACCATTCTTCACGGTGAACCCCAGCTGACCCTCGACCAGGTTGAGCGCGTCGCGGCCGAACTGCTCGTAGCGCCAGCCCTCCAGGATCGCGAGCCCGTCGCGGACGCCGGCGGCCAGCGACTCGAGATCGTCCGAACGCGCGAGCAGGCGCGGCGCCACGTTGATCTCCTTGGCGCGAATCTTGAGCAGCAGCTTGAGCAGGTCCGCCACCAGCGCCCCGTCCTTGCCGAGCGAAGGCTTGCGGTCGTCGCGCGGCGGCAGCTCGGCGGTCGACATCGGCTCGGCACCTTCCAGCGCCGCCATCAGCCGCCCGCCGATGTCGTTGCCCGCCCAGGCCGCCGAGAGCCCGCGCACCTTGCCCAGGTCGCTCTGCTTGCGCGGCGGGTTGCCCGCCAGGTCAGCCAGCGTCTCGTCCTTGACGATGCGGCCGCGCGGCAAGTCCTTGCCCTGCGCCTCGAGCTCACGCCAGCGGGCGAGCGCCTTGAGGCGGCCGAGCACCTCGGGCTTGCGGCTGGAAACGCGCACGCGCTGCCACGCCTCGTCCGGGTCGTTGTGATAATTCTCGGGATCGGCGAGCCGCTCCATCTCCTGGTCCAGCCAGGCGCCGCGGCCGGTCTTCTTCAGCTTCTCCAGCATCTTGGGGAAGATCTTGGAGAGATGGGTCACGTCGGCGATCGCGTAATCGATCTGGCGCTTGTCGAGCGGGCGGCGGCTCCAGTCGGTGAAGCGGGCGCCCTTGTCGATGGTGAAGCCCAGATAAGTGTCGACCAGGTTCGAATAGCCGATCTGCTCGCCCAGCCCGAGCGCCATCGCGGCGACCTGGGTGTCGAACAGCGGATGCGGCGTCTTGCCGGTGAGGTTGTAGACGATCTCGATGTCCTGGCCGCCGGCATGGAAGACCTTCAGCACCTCCTCATTGTCGACCATCAGGTCGAGCAGGGGGGTGAGGTCGATGCCCGGTGCCATCGGATCGATCGCCGCGGCCTCTTCGTCGTCGGCGATCTGGATCAGGCAGAGTTCCGGCCAATAGCTGTTTTCGCGCATGAACTCGGTGTCCACACACACGTAAGGCTTGTTGGCGAGGCGGGCGCAGAGGTTGGCGAGAGTCGCGCTGTCTTCAATCAGACCATGGATATGCATCCTAGGCCCATAGACCGGTCTTCGGGTTGACAAAAGTGGGGTCTGCAAGGAATGCGCGGCCACGCTAATTTATTCGTCATCCCCGCGCAGGCGGGGATCCAGAGCCCCAGGCGGCACCGCTCGTGACCCTGGACCCCCGCCTTCGCGGGGGTGACGAGCCAAGGGAAAGACCGGAAATGCACGCCTATCGCACGCACACCTGCGCCCAGCTCCGCGCCGAACATGTCGGCCAGGAAGTCCGCCTTTCCGGCTGGGTGCACCGCAAGCGCGACCATGGCGACCTGGTCTTCATCGACCTGCGCGACCATTACGGCATCACCCAGATCGTCACCGAAGTCGACGGCCCCGCCTTCCAGGTGATCGAGTCGCTGCGCAGCGAATCGGTGGTGACGATGACCGGCAAGGTCGTCGCCCGCGCAGCCGAGGCAGTGAACCCGAACCTGCCGACAGGTGAAGTCGAAATCCGCGTCACCGACGCCAAGATCCAAAGCCAGGCGCAGGAACTGCCGCTGCCGGTGTTCGGCGACGCCGAATATCCCGAGGAAATCCGCCTGAGGAACCGCTTCCTCGATCTGCGCCGCGAGAAGGTCCACAAGAACATCATGCTGCGCTCGAGCGTCATCGCGTCGCTGCGCCGCCGGATGATCGACCAGGGCTTCACCGAGTTCCAGACGCCGATCCTCACCGCGTCTAGCCCTGAGGGCGCCCGCGACTATCTCGTTCCCAGCCGCGTCCACCCGGGCAAGTTCTACGCGCTCCCCCAGGCGCCGCAGATGTTCAAGCAGCTGCTGATGGTCGCCGGCTTCGACAAATATTTCCAGATCGCGCCCTGCTTCCGCGACGAGGACGCCCGCGCCGATCGTTCGCCGGGCGAGTTCTACCAGCTCGACTTCGAGATGAGCTACGTCACCCAGGACGACGTGTTCGCCGCGATCGAGCCGGTGCTGCACGGCGTGTTCGAGGAGTTCGCTAACTGGGAAGGCATGGGCCGCAGCGTCTCGGCGCTCCCCTTCAAGCGCATCCCGTACCGCGAATCGATGCTGAAGTATGGCAACGACAAGCCCGATCTGCGCAATCCGCTGCTGATCACCGACGTGTCGGACTTCTTCAAGGGCTCGGGCTTCGGCCGCTTCGCCTCGATCGTCGAGGGCGGCGATGTCGTCCGCGCGGTCCCGGCACCGGGCACGCATGAGAAGAGCCGCAAGTTCTTCGACGACATGAACAGCTGGGCGCAGGGCGAAGGCTTCCCGGGCCTTGGCTATGCCACGCAGAAGGACGGCGTGTTCGGCGGCCCGATCGCCAACAACCATGGCCAGGAAGGCATGAAGGCGATCGCCGACGCGATGGGCCTCGGCCCGAACGACGGCATCTTCTTCGCCGCCGGCAAGGAAGCCCAGGCCGCCAAGCTCGCCGGCCTCGCGCGCACCCGCGCCGCCGAGCAGCTCGAACTGATCGACAAGAAGCGCTTCGAATTCTGCTGGATCGTCGACTTCCCGATGTTCGAATATGACGAGGACGCCAAGAAGGTCGACTTCAGCCACAACCCGTTCTCGATGCCGCAGGGCGAGCTGGAAGCGCTGGAGACCAAGGACCCGCTCGACATCCTCGCCTATCAGTACGACATCGTCTGCAACGGCATCGAGCTGTCGTCGGGCGCGATCCGGAACCACCGTCCGGAGATCATGTACAAGGCGTTCGAGATCGCCGGCTACACCCAGGCGGACGTCGACACCAATTTCGCGGGCATGATCAACGCGTTCAAGTTCGGCGCCCCGCCGCACGGCGGCTCGGCCCCGGGCGTCGACCGTATCGTGATGCTGCTCGCCGACGAGCCGAACATCCGCGAAGTCATCGTCTTCCCGATGACCCAGAAGGCCGAGGACCTGATGATGCAGGCCCCGTCGTTCGTCAGCGAGAAGCAGCTCAAGGAGCTCAACATCCGCCTGGCGCCCCAGGTCGCGGCGGACCTCGCCAAGAAGGGCACCGACGGCATCGTCGACCCCGCCGCGGGCTGATCGAACGTGGCGGCGCGGGCCAGCTTGCGGCGCTGCGGCATCCTGGCCGCTGCGCTGTTGCTGGCTACGCCGCACGCCTTCGCATGCTCGGCTGCGCTTCGAACGATGTCGCGGGCGCAGGTCGAGGCCTATGCGCGCACGCAATTTGCGAAGGCATCCGCGGTCGTGGACGCCGAGGTCGAGCAGCCGATGGCGTTCGGCCCGGAGCTCAAGCCCGGCCTGATGCCGATGGCGATCCTTCGGGTCCTCCACCGCTACAAGGGCGTGCCGGCTCGCGGTGAGGATCGGATTCCGCTGGTCAATTTCTCGTCCTGCGACATCGGTTTGGTGAAGAAAGGCGAGCGGGTCCGGATCCTGCTCACCAGCGGCCCCGACCTGTTTCGTGCCGTTTTCAGCGACAACGGCCCGCCGACCGACAGGCAGGACGCCCAGGCGGAGTTCAACGCCGAGATCGATCGCCTCACCGGAACACCGCGCCCCACAGGCTTCTCGGCCTATCCCGGTGCGGCCGAGCCGCCTCCCGAAACGGCAAGCGTCGCTGTCGGGAATGCCGCGGCGGGCGCTCTTGATCCGGCGAAAGGGACCGCGTCCGCGGCGCCGGGCGCTGCGTCGAAGTCCGCCCTCTACCTTGCCGGAGTGCTCGGCCTCCTGCTTGCCTTCCTCGCCGGCCTGCTGATTGGGCGGCGGGGCAAGACGGCGTCCGGACCCGCTGCGGGTTGAAGTTATAAAACTTCAACGTACAGACATAAAACTACAACCAACATAAGCAATCCGGCCGCCAGAGCCGGGACGCAGGAGTAGAAATGTCTGACGCGAAGACCGCACGGGCCCGCGCCCAGGCGGAGGCGACCATTGGGCTCGCCGACCTGTTCACCATCGGCATCGGCCCGTCGAGCTCGCACACCGTCGGCCCGATGCGCGCCGCGGCGTCCTTCGCCGAAGCGGCGCTAGATCGCGGGACGCCGACCTCGGTCTCCTGCGAGCTGTTCGGCTCGCTCGCGCTCACCGGGCGCGGCCATGCCACCGATATCGCGACGATCCTCGGCCTGGCCGGCTATCGGCCCGAGAGCGTCGATCCCGATGCGGTGAATACCATCGTCGAGACGATCCGCGCCGAGCAGCAGCTCGCGCTCGGCGGCCATGTCACCGTGCCGTTCGTCGAGGGCCGCCACCTGATCTTCCGCGACGACCGTTTCCTGCCCGCGCACCCGAACGGCATGCGCTTCGTCGCGCATTATGCCGAGGGCGAGCCCTGGGAGACCTTCTATTATTCGATCGGCGGCGGCGCGATCGTGGAAGGGGGCTGCGAGCCACCCCAGACCAACGTCAAGCTGCCCTTCGCCTTCACCTCGGGCGCCGAGCTCCTCGCGGTGGCGGCCGCCCAGAACGCCACCATCGCCGACATCGTCCGCGCCAACGAAGCCGCGTGGCGCGACGATGCCGAGACCGACGCCTTCCTCGACAGCCTGCGCGCCGCCATGTCAGCCTGTATCGACCGCGGCATGCGCGGGGAGGGGGAACTGCCCGGCGGCCTCAAGGTCAAGCGCCGCGCCCGCGACCTCCACCAGCGCCTGCTCGCCCGCGGCCCGCGCAGCGATCCCTCGCTGGTCTTCGACTGGGTCAGCCTCTGGGCGCTCGCGGTGAACGAGGAGAACGCCGCCGGCGGCCGCGTCGTCACCGCGCCGACCAATGGCGCCGCGGGGGTGATCCCGGCGGTGCTGCGCTATTACGAGACCTTCTGCGCCAATCCGACGCCCGCCGGCTCGCGCACCTTCCTGCTGACCACCGCCGCGATCGGCTTCCTCTACAAGAAGCGCGCTTCGATCTCGGCCGCGGAGATGGGATGCCAGGGCGAAGTCGGCGTCGCCTGCTCGATGGCGGCGGCGGGGCTGGCGGCGGCGCTGGGCGCCACCAACGCCCAGATCGAGAATGCCGCCGAGATCGGCATGGAGCATAATCTCGGCCTCACCTGCGATCCCATCGGCGGCCTCGTCCAGATCCCCTGCATCGAGCGCAACACGATGGGCGCAATCAAGGCGATCAACGCCGCCTATCTTGCCATGCACGGCGACGGCAGCCACATCGTCAGCCTCGACGCGGTGATCGAGACGATGCGCCAGACCGGCGAGGACATGCGCTCGAAGTACAAGGAGACGGCGCAGGGAGGGCTGGCGGTGAACGTGGTGGCCTGCTGAGGCGGGAAACCGGAAGCCGGAAGCGCCGCATCATCTAGCTTTTCCCCGGCGAAGGCCGGGGCCCAGACTTGAAGTCACGCGCCATGGCGCGTCTTCGCCGCGCACTGCTTAGTCTGGGCCCCGGCCTTCGCCGGGGAAAGGGATGGTAAAGCTCTCGGGGATGACGAGGGATGGAACGCGCGAACAGCCCTTGCCACACACCCCCACCCAAGGGATTCTACGCCCGAGGGAGAAGTGCATGCGCATCGCCGTCTTCAACACCAAGCCCTATGACCGCCGCTTCCTCACCGAAGCCAATGCAGCCTTCGGCCACGACCTCCATTTCCTCGAACCCCGCCTCGAGCCCGCAACTGCCGCGCTGGCGGCAGGCCATCCCGCGGTATGCGTCTTCGTCAACGACACGGTGAACGCCGAAGTGCTGGAGACACTCGCCGCCGGCGGCACCCGGATCGTCGCCCTGCGCTGCGCCGGCTTCAACAATGTCGATCTCGCCACTGCCGCCCGCCTCGGCATCGACGTCGTCCGCGTGCCGGCCTATTCGCCCCATGCCGTTGCCGAGTTCACCCTCGGCCTGCTGCTCGCCGTCGATCGCAGGATCCCGCGCGCCTGGGCCCGGGTCCGCGAGAACAACTTCGCGCTCGACGGGCTGATCGGCCGCAACCTCCATGGCCGCACCGTCG
>Ga0102592_1000366_pt1 | contig 83401 bp, 70 predicted proteins | sample AraplaCol_mMF_r2_FD_76861 | JGI IMG/M metagenome (GOLD analysis project Ga0102592, IMG submission 76861) | Arabidopsis root microbial communities from North Carolina, USA - plate scrape MF_Col_mMF_r2 (SPADES assembly) (version 2) | ecosystem: Host-associated > Plants > Roots > Endosphere...
CCATCACCGCCGACGCCCTGTTCGCGCAGAACAAGCAGCGCGAGACCCGTTCGGACCTGTCCAACTGGTTCAGCCGCCCGTTCGACGTGGTGACCTTCGACGGCAACACCACCGTCGCCACCGCGCAGTATCTGCACGAGACGATCAACGGCCAGAAGGACGAAGGCTTCGAGGCCCAGTCGCGCGCGCAGAAGGGCAAGCTCGAGGATTACGGCCTCAACCTGGAGTGGCAGTTCGCCAGCAACTTCTCGCTGAAGCTCGACGGCCATATCTCGACCTCGTCGAGCACGCCGGACAATCCCAATGGCGTCAGCTCCACGCTGGTCGGCATGGGCGCCAACGTCGTCGCCTCGCACTCGGTCGATTATTCGAACGGCATCCCGCAGCAGGACATCACCTATGGCGCGGCGGGCCCGCTCGACGTGAACGATGTCGGCTCGCAGGTCGGCCGCACCAATCGTTCGACCCAGCGCCAGAAGGTCAAGGAACTGCGCGCGGACTTCGGTTGGGATCTGGGCGGTGACAGCCGCTTCGATTTTGGCGGCAACTATCGCACCACCGACATGCGCCAGACCTTCCAGGCCACCCAGCAGACGCTGGGCGACTGGGGCATCAACAATCCGGGCGACGTGCAGGCGCGGGCGCCGGGCGCGCTCCAGGCCTTCTGCCTCGAATGCAAGTTCCACAAGTTCAACCCGGGCGGCGATCCGGAATCGCAGATCGCCTTCCGCGGCGTGGCCTCGGACCTCTATTCGATCCTCTCGCCTTATTATGCCAGCCAGGGCAAGGCAGTCGGCGTCACCAGCAGCCAGGACAACCGGGTCAAAGAAGAGATCTGGGCGGCCTATGGCCAGCTGACCTGGAAGGGTGAGCTGGGCGGCGCGCCGGCACGCCTCGTCGCGGGCGTCCGCTACGAGCACACCAAGTCGACGACCACGTCGCTCGAAGCCATCCCGGCGGGCATCGCCTGGGTGTCGGACAACGACTTCACCGTGTCGATCTCGAACAACACCCAGTTCGTCACCGATGGCGGCAGCTACAGCAACCTGCTGCCGCAGGTCGACTTCCAGGTCGAGTTCGCCAAGAACCTGATCGGCCGCCTGTCGTACAGCAAGACGATCGCCCGGCCGAACTACAACAACCTCTACACCGCGACCACGGTCGGCGGCCCGCCGCGTCCGACCAACAATGGCGGCATCCCCGGCGCGTCGGTCGGCAACGCCCGCCTGCGTCCGCTCGAATCGGATAACTTCGACGCTTCGCTGGAATGGTATTTCAAGCCGGACAGCTACATCTCGGTCGCGTTCTTCGACAAGCGCGTGCGCAACTTCATCGGCAACGGCCAGTTCACCTCCGACCTGTTCGGCCTTCGCGATCCGAGCTCGGGCGCGGCGGGCAGCCGTTCGGGCGCGGCCAAGGCCGCGCTGGGCGGTCTCGGTGCCGATGTCAGCGACGTGAACCTGTTCGTCATGTCGGCACTGATCCAGGCGACCGGATCGGTGGCGGCGGCGACCGCGCAGTTCAATGCCAACTACAATCCGGCAACGCGCTCGCTCGACGACAATTTCGTCAAGACGATCAACAACACCTATGACCTGAACGGCAATGCGAGCGATCCGCTCTACCAGTTCCAGGTGACGCAGCCGATCAACAACAAGGACGCCGAGATCTACGGCGTCGAGCTCGCCGGCCAGTACTTCCTCGGCTCGACGGGCTTCGGCATCGCGGCAGCCTATACGCTGGTGCGCGGCGACGTTGGCTTCAACCTGGGCGCCAGCCCGGCGGAAGACCAGTTCGCGCTGCTCGGCCTGTCGGACACGGTCAGCGGCACGCTGATCTACGAAAAGCACGGTCTCTCGGCCCGCGTGGCCTATAACTGGCGCGACAAGTTCCTCTCGGGGATCAACCGCCAGGGCTCGCGCAACCCCGAATTCACCGCGCCGTTCGGCCAGCTCGATGCCACGATCAGCTACGAGTTCACGCCGAACATCGCCGTGACGCTCGAGGGCATCAACCTCACCGAGACCTCGGTGCGGACCTATGCCCGCAACGAGAAGCAGCTCTGGTTCGCGCAGGAGCTCGACCGGCGCTTCCTGCTCGGTGCCCGCTTCAAGTTCTGATCGTACAAATGACGAGGTGAAGCCCTTCTCCCTCTCCCCGTTGGCGGGGAGAGGGCCGGGGAGAGGGGCATTCCGGGGGGACATCGCATTGCCCCTCTCCCGGCTTCGGCTACGCCTCGCCACCCTCTCCCCGCAGGCGGAGAGAGGGAAAAAGAAAAGGGGGAACTGGGGCTGCCGCCATGTGCGGCGGCCCCTTTCTCCTGATGATTGAGGCCCGGCGCGCTTTGCGCCATGCTGGCCTTCCACAGCTGGATTTCCATCACGATGACCCGACCGGTCGCGCTCGACAATGTCGCCCATGCCGATCTGCGCGTCGCGCTTCGCCACGGCGCTGCCCATGGCGACGCCGTCAACCAGGCGCTGCTCTTCCCCACCGAATTCGCCGATGCCCAGCGCGATTTCCCGATCCTGTTCAACCGCGATCCGGCCGAAGGCCTCCAGGCGGTTGCCCTGCTCGGGCTCGACCGTGACGAGAACCTGTTCCTCGAAGGCGATCGCTGGACGAGCCGCCACATCCCGCTGATCCTCCAGCGCGGCCCCTTCCTGATCGGCCTGACCGAGGAGGGCGCGGGCGCCGTGATCCAGATCGACTTCGACGATCCCCGGGTCGGCGCCGAGGATGGCGAGCCGCTGTTCCTGCCGCATGGCGGGCAGAGCCGCTATCTCGACCATGTCGGCCGCATCCTCGCCGCGATCCATGTCGGCATGGGCGAGGCCGCAGCGATGTACGCCGCCTTCGATGCGCTCGGGCTGATCCAGCCGGTCGCGCTCGAGCTGATGCTCGACGAGGAGCGCCGCTACATGATCGCCGATCACGAAGTGCTCGCCGCCGAGCGCCTCGACGCACTCGATGCCGCGCAGCTGGGCGAGCTGCACCGCGCCGGCTATCTCGCCCCCGCCTTCCTGATCGCCGCCTCGCTCGGCAACATGTCGCGGCTGATCGAGCGCAAGACCATGGTGTCCGCGTGAACATCGTCGCGGACAGCGCCCCGCGGGTCCGCGAACTGCACGGCGTCTCGCTCGGCGCCATTCCCTATGCCGAGCTGCTCGAAGCCCAGGCGCCGGCGATCCTGCGCGGCGTCGCACGCGACTGGCAGCTGGTCGACGCCGCGCGCGAAGGCGACGCCGCCGCCATCGCCTATCTCGAGCGCTTCGATTCCGGCCAGCCGGTGGTCGGCTTCACCGGCCCGCCTGCGATCGGGGGCCGCTTCCACTATAATCCCGAGCTGACCGGCTTCAATTTCGAAGGCGCCCGGGTCGGCATGACCGAGTTCCTCGAGCGGCTGCGCGCCGGGCTCGACGCGCCCGATCCCGAGAGCCTCTATATCGGCTCGACCGATCTCGACCGGTACCTCCCCGGCTTCCGCGCCGAGAATGACCTGCCGCTCGGCGATCCGATGTTCGCGCACGGCGTGCTCGCCAGCATCTGGATCGGCAACCGCACCACCGCGCATGCCCATCACGACATGTCGCACAACATGGCCATCTGCGCGGTAGGCCGTCGGCGCTTCACCCTGTTCCCGCCCGACCAGGTCGCCAATCTCTATCCCGGCCCGCTGGAGCCGACCCCCGGCGGCCAGGTGATCTCGATGGTTGACTTCGCCGCACCCGACTTCGCCGCCCATCCGCGCTTCCGCGAGGCGATGGCCGCGGCGCAGGTCGCCGAGCTGGAGCCCGGAGACCTGCTCTTCTACCCCGCGCTCTGGTGGCACCATGTCGAGGCGCTGGGGCGCTTCAACCTGCTGGTCAACTACTGGTGGAACGAGGCGCCGGCGTTCCTCGACACGCCGCAGACCACCCTGCTCCACGCGATGCTGAGCCTGCGCGACCGCTCGCCGGCGGAGAAGGCGGCGTGGAAGGCGATGTTCGACTATTATATCTTCGGTCCCGCAGACCAGGCCGCGGCGCATCTGCCTGCGCACGCCCGGGGACCGCTCGCGCCGATCGACGCGACATCGGCGCGGCGGCTGCGTGCGCAGATCATCAACAAGCTCAATCGCTAAGGGGAACGGGGATGGATCAGGCACCGGTCAGGCGCGTCGTGATCGCGGGTGGCGGCACCGCCGGCTGGATCGCCGCGGCGGCGCTCGCCAAGACGCTGGGTCCGCTGCTCGAGATCACCCTGGTCGAGAGCGACGAGATCGGCACGATCGGCGTTGGCGAGAGCACCATCCCCACCGCGCGCACCTTCCACCAGCTGCTCGGCATCGACGAGAAGGCATTCCTCCGCGAGACGCTCTCCACCTTCAAGCTCGGCATCCTGTTCGAGGACTGGGCACGCGAGGGCGATCGCTACATCCACAGCTTCGGCCAGATCGGCAAATCGACCTGGATGGGCGACTTCCACCATTTCTGGCTGGAGGCGCGCGAGGAGGGCTGGGGCGGCGATCTCGGCGACTATTGCTTCGAGCTGCAGGCAGCCAAGGCGGAACGCTTCGCCATCCCGGAACAGGGGCACATCAACTACGCCTATCACCTCGATGCCGGCCGTTATGCCCGCTTTTTGCGCGCTTTCGCGGAACCGCAGGGCGTAAACCGTATCGAGGGCAAGATCGAAGCCGTCGAACAACACCCCGAAACCGGCTTCGTCACCGCCCTCAAGCTCGCCTCGGGCGCGCGGCTGGAGGGCGATCTGTTCATCGACTGCACCGGCTTTCGCGGCCTGCTGATCGAGCAGACCTTGCACGCCGGATACGAGGATTGGGGCCATTGGCTCCCCACCGACAGCGCGCTCGCGGTGCAGACCGAATCCGTAGGCCCCGCAGTACCTTACACCCGCGCGACGGCGCACGAGGCGGGCTGGCAATGGCGCATTCCGCTCCAGCACCGGGTCGGCAACGGGCTGGTCTATGCCAAGGATTTCCTCGACGACGACAAGGCCCGCGCGCTGCTCGACAGCCGGATCGAGGGCAAGACACTGATCGAGCCGCGCCTGATCCGCTTCAAGGCCGGCCGCCGCAAGAAAGTGTGGGACAAGAACGTCATAGCCCTGGGCCTTGCCAGCGGCTTCGTCGAGCCGCTGGAATCGACCAGCATCCACCTGATCATGATCGCGATCACCCGCCTCGTGCAGCTCTTCCCCTTCGGCGGGATCGGCGAAGGCGTCGCGGCGCGGTTCAATGCGCTCAGCCATGTCGAGATCGAGCGGATCCGCGACTTCATCATCCTCCATTATCACCTGAACCAGCGGAACGACGGCAGCTTCTGGGATCATTGCCGTACGATGGAGATCCCCGACACGCTCGCCGAGCGGATCGAGGCGTTCCGCGACGGCGCGATCGCCTGGCAGGCGTCGGACGACCTGTTCCGGGTCGACAGCTGGGTGCAGGTGATGCTCGGCCAGCGGCTGGAGCCGCGAAGCCACCATCACATGGGCCGGATGATAGTCGAGGGCGAGTTGCAGACCGCGCTGGGCGAGCTGAAGTCCGGCATCGCGCGCAGCGTGGCGCAGATGCCGGGGCATCAGCAGTTCCTGGACCGCTATCTCGCCGCCTGAGCGGACGGGACAGCGGCCCCGGCAGGCACGTCAGGCGTTGCGCAGGCTGTCCGGCACCACGCCGCCATTCTCGGCGAGCTTGGCCATCACCGCCTTGTGCAGCGCGATGTTCTGCTCGGCGCTGCCATGGTCGCCGGCATGCACGTTCAGCTCCTCGGCGAGCTCCTTGCGCGCATCGAGGCTGGAATCGAGGTCGAGCAGCTTGAGCAGGTCGACGATCGACGTCTGGTAGTTGCCGCCGCCGCCCTTCATCTCCGCCATCTCGGAAAGCACCGCGCCGACATCGACCTGCGCGGCAGGTTCTGCAACCGGGGCTGGCGCGGGCGCAGCCGCCGCCTCGGCTGGGGCGGGCTCGGGTGCGGGGGTCGGTGCGGGCGCGGCCGATTTGTGCCCGAAGATCTTCCCCATGATGTTGCCGAAGATGCTCATCTCTTCCTCCCGTCCATGCGCCGACACGGCGCGTATGCAGAACGCACGCGCCATCAAAGGGTTCGGGCGGAACGGGCGATAAAGGTGGGCGTTCCCCTGACAGCCCCTCCTTGCGGGGCCATGCCAGGGAGGTAGGGATGCCAATAGTTCGTTGGATGACACTGGGCGCCGCCGCGCTCGCACTCGCCGGCTGTGGCTCGAAGACCGAGACCAGCAGCACCGACACCACCACGACGACCACGACCACCAACACCGACATGGGGATGATGGCAAACGGCACGGACATGGCGCCCGCGCCGGCGGTCTCGGCAGGCCAGGCCTTCGCCAATGCCGCAGCGTCCAGCGACGCCTTCGAGATCGCCAGCTCGCAGCTCGCCGAAGGGCAGGCAGAGTCGGCGGCGGTGAAGAAATTCGCCGCTTCGATGATCAAGGCACACACCGAATCGACCGCCAAGCTCAAGACTGCCGCCGGCGCGATCACCCCCGACCCAACGCTGACCCCCGAGCAGCAGCAGACGCTGGATTCGCTGAAGCCGCTCAAGGGCGCCGACTTCGACAAGGCCTATGTCGCCGCCCAGGTCGATGCGCATGAGAAGACGCTCGCCGCGCTCAAGGTCAATTCGGCCGACACCAATGTGCCGGCCCCGCTGCGCGACTTCGCGACCAAGCTTAGCCCGACCGTCGCGGCGCACCTCAACATGGCAAAAGGCCTGAAGCTCTAGGCCGGGAAGGGGCGGTCGCGCCTCGGCCGGCCGCCCTATTTGCGCTTGTGCTCCGAGCGCGCAAATTCCGCGACCACCTCGGCAAAGTCGCCGTCGCTCACTTCGGCCAGCGGGTCCTCCTCGCCGGTCATCGGGATGTCGTCCGGCTCGGCGCCGGCGAGCGCATCGACCGCGCCCTCGCGCAGCGGCGGCCCCTGCTGGTCGTTCGGCTTAGCGTTCTGCTCCATCGCTTCCTCCGTCAGGCACCCGCGGCGCCACCGGCCGCCCACGCGCCCGCACCGGCTCGCCCCGCGCGGCGCGGCTCAGCTGGTTGAGCTGCCGGCGCAGCGACGGTCCGTCCAGATGCGACGCGACGTTCGAATAGCCTTCCGCATTCAACTGCCGTTCGATCTGATCGATCCGGTCATAGCTTCCCGACTTGGCCAGTTCGATGGCACGCTCGATCAGGGTCTTTCCATGCATGAACCCGTTGTGGACGCGATCGCCCGCGCTGGCTTCAACATAGGTCAAGATCTGCATCTCCCGCCTGACGGGCAGGCGCGCCTCACATGAGCCGGGCGGCGCGCGAGGACTGCATCAGGTTGCGCAGCTGCTTGCGGAAGGTGGGCGCCGAGAAATGCTGCGCAGCATTCGAATAGCCTTCGAACGACACTTCGCGCTCGATCTCCTCGATGCGGCGATAGGCGCCGGTATTGGCCAGCTCCAGCCCGCGCTCGATGATCGACTTCGACATGGCGTCCTCCCTGCATTGGCGCATTATCCCCGGGAGAACTCAGTGCCCGGCATCGGGGTTCCTGCAAAACCGCCGGGATTCACATGGATCAGGCACCTTCCGCGCCAGGCGGCGCCCCCAGCAATTCCCGCAACTCGACCGCCCGCCGCTCCCGCGCGCTGATCTCAGCAGCGGCACCGATCGCAACCGCGAGCAGACCGTCCCGCGCGGTGACTTCGACCGCAGCTTCCCCGCGCACCGCCCGGGCAAAGGCCTCGTGCTGGTGGAAGGTAGCGCCGTGGTGCGAGCCCGCCGCCATCGCGACTTCGTCGACCGTCACGAGCTCGCGCTCCACCTGCTTCGGTGCGCGCAGCGGCACCCGCGGCGAGAAGACCAGCTCGCCCGGCGGCACCAGCACGTCGAGCCGCGCCCGGTCGCCCGTCGCCGACAGCTCCTCCTGATGCTCCACCCCTTCGGCGAACATGCACAGGTCGAGCATCGCGCGCGTGCCGTCGGCGAAATCGACCACGGTGAAGCTGTTGTCGAGGATGTCGGGCGTCTCGCCGCCATAGCGCTCGTCGCGGTGGTTCACGTCCATCGCGCCCGAGCAATAGACGCGCACCGCCTCGCTGCGGGTGATCAGCCGCATCAGGTCGAAGAAATGGCAGCATTTCTCTACCATCGTCCCGCCGGTGTTGCGCGCGAAGCGGTTCCAGTCGCCGACCTTGGGCAGGAACGGGAAGCGATGCTCGCGCATCGACACCATCTGCAGCCTGCCGACCCGGCCGCCATGGACCTGCTCGACGAAGCGGGCGACCGGCGGCATGTAGCGATATTCCATGCCGGTCCAGAATGGCGCGGCGCGCCCCTCGGCCTGCTCGACGATCCAGCGGGCATCCTCGATCGTCGTCGCCAGCGGCTTCTCGCACAGGATCGCCACGCCCCGGTCGAGCAGCGGCGGCAGCACGTCCCGGTGGGTGTTGTTGGGCGAGGCGATGATGACGGCGTCGATCTCGCCCTTCTCCGCCAGCTCCTCGACCGAGCGGAACCGGGCAGGCCGCTCCTCCCCCAGGAACGCATCGGCCCAGCCGAGCGACGCCTCGACCGGATCGGCGATAGCGGTGATCTGCGAGCCCGGAATCAGCCGGATGTTGCGGATATGCTCGCAGCCCATCATGCCGGTGCCAACGATGCCGTAGCGGATTGTCTCGACCATAATTCCTATGCCCATGCTGGGATTAAACTTCTTGGCGCGAACCGCCCAGGAAGCGCAAGACTGGCCCGGCGGACGACGGGAGAAGATTTTCTATGGGCACCTGCGAAGTCAGCTGGTTCTCGGCGCTGTGCGATGACGATTACGAATTCCTCGGCGTCCCCGAGCCCAGGCTCCAGTCGAGCTGGGAGCATTGCCGCGACATCGCCCTGCAGGCCGAGAGCCTGGGGTTCGACAATATCCTGCTGCCCTCGGGCTATGCGCTCGGCATCGATGCCACGGCCTTTACCGCCGCCATCGCCACCTGGGTCCGGCGGATCCGGCTGCTGATGGCGGTCCGCATCGGCGAGAACTGGCCGCCCCAGCTCGCCCGCCAGATCGCCACGATCGACCAGATGCTGGGCGGCAGGCTGACGATCAACATCATCTCCAGCGACCTGCCTGGCGAGACGCTGGACAGCGCGCCGCGCTATGCCCGCACGATCGAGGCGATGGCGATCCTGCGCACGCTGCTCAACGGCGAGCCGCTCGACCATGACGGCGAGTTCTGGAAGCTGAAGCTCAAGCCGCCGCGCATCGCCACCGTCTCGGGCCGGGCGCCCCAATTCTATTTCGGCGGGCTGTCCGAACCCGCGCGCGACGCCGCCGCCAAGGGCGCGGACGTCTATCTGATGTGGCCCGACACGCTGCCGGCGGTGCGCGAGACGATCGCCGACCTGCGCGCCCGCGCCGCGAAGGAAGGCCGCAGCCTGCGCTTCGGCTACCGCGTCCATGTCGTGGTGCGCGAGACCGAGGAAGAAGCGCGCGCCGCCGCCGACCGGCTCGTCTCGCATCTCGATGCCGGAACCGGCGCCCGGATCCGCGCCAACTCGCTCGACAGCAGCTCGGCGGGCGTGCGCCGCCAGGCGGAGCTGCGCGAGGCGGCGGGCGGCGAATATATCGAGGACAATCTCTGGACCGGGATCGGCCGGGCCCGCTCGGGCTGCGGCGCGGCGATCGTCGGCGATCCGGACCAGGTGCTCGCCAAGCTCCAGGCCTATCAGGCGGAGGGGATCGAGGCGTTCATCCTGTCGGGCTATCCGCACGCCGCCGAGGCCGACCTGTTCGCCCGCCACGTCCTGCCCCGGCTCGATCACGGGCCGCTGGGATAAACGCCCGTCCCAATCGCTCCCCTCCCGCCTGCGGGAGGGGGACGCCTTTGATCAAGCCGCGGCCAGGCACCCCCTCCTCCGTCATCCCCGCGTAGGCGGGGATCCAGGGTAGCGAAGGACAGCCGGCGGAATAGCAAGGCGATCGACGAAGCCGCCGAAACGCGCCGCGCGGGTTCCGCTTTGGCTCTGGATCCCCGCCTTCGCGGGGATGACGCAAGATAGCCCCTCGCCGCCCCCATCACACAATCCCCACTACACAACTAGGGATTGATAGATTTTCTTGGTGGCCCCGCCGCACCCGCGGCCTAGCATCTGCCCCATGAGCTATGCGCGCCAGTCAGAGCAGTTCGCGGAACAGGGCTATGCCGTGTTCGAAGGCCTGTTGAAGGGCGAGCTGCTCGAGCTGCTGCGCGCGCAGTGCGACGCCTTTGTCGCGCGCGAGGACGCGCGGATGGACGCCGCCGGCACCGACACGCTCGGCATCAGCCATCGCGGCAGGCGCTATTTCGCCAATGAATGCCAGCGCGAGCAGCCGGCGCTGCGGCGCATGCTGTTCAGCCCGCAACTGGCCGGGCTTTGCCGGGCGACGCTCGGCGACACCGCCTATTTCTTCTTCGACCAATATGTCGTGAAGGGCCCCGAGGGCGGCCTGCCGTTCAGCTGGCACCAGGATTCGGGCTATGTCGTCGGCTATGGCGGACCCGCCGACCATCTGCCCTATCTCACCTGCTGGTGCCCGCTCGACGATGCGACGCGCGACAACGGCACGGTGCGCGTGGTGCCGGGCAGCCATCTGCGCGGCATCGTCCCCCATGTGAAGCGCGAGGGCAGCAATGATCTCGCCGCCGAGGTCGACGAAGCGGACAGCGTCGCGATCGAGGTGCCAGCGGGCAGCATCGTCGCCTTTTCCAGCCTGACGCTGCACGCCACCGGCGCCAACCGCACCGACAAGCCGCGCCGCGTCTATCTCGCGCAATACACCGCCGAGGCAATGCTCAACCCCGGCACCAGGCAGCTGCGCCGCAACGCCATCCCGCTCGTCCAGGGCGGCCGCCAGGTGAGCTTCGCATGACGCTGTCGCCGGGACGCCGCTGGGCCCTGTTCGCGCTGCTGCTGGTCGCGGGCATCCTCAACCTGGTCGATCGCCAGATCATCTCGGTGCTCAAGCCGGTGATCTCCGCCGATCTCGGCTGGAGCGACAATGACTATGGCACGCTCGCCGCCTGGTTCCAGGGATCGGCGGCGGTGGCCTTCCTGTTCACCGGCTGGATCGTCGACCGGGCCGGAGTCAAATGGGCCAATCCGCTCGGCGTGGCGGCGTGGAGCCTTGCCGCGATCGGCCATGCCTGGGCCGTGACGATGGGGCAGTTCGCCTTTGTCCGCGCAGCACTCGGCGCGACCGAGGCGATGGGCACGCCAAGCGGCATCAAGACGATCGCGACGATCTTCCCGCCGCACCTGCGCTCGACCGGCTATGGCATCGGCAACGGCGTCAACAGCTTCGGCGGCATCCTCGCCCCGCTGCTGATCCCGCTGCTCGCCGCCGGCTATGGCTGGCGCGCGGCATTCGTCTTCGCCGGGGTGGTCGGCCTTGTCTGGGCCGGCGCCTGGCTGGTCGCGGTCCGCGGCGTGAAGTTCGAGGACGACGCCCCGCCCGCCGCCGCGGATGCGCCGGTATATGGCCCGATCCTCCGCGAGCGCCGCACCTGGGCGATCGCCGTCGCCAAGATCCTGTCGGATTCGACCTGGTGGCTGATGCTGTTCTGGATGCCCGACTTCTTCCATCGGCAGTTCGGCCTGCAGGGCACCGCGCTCGGCCCGCCGCTCGCGATCGCCTATACCGGCTCGGCGATCGGCGCGATGATCGCGGGCACGCTCGCCACCCGGCTGCTGATCCGCGGGGCAAGGCTGGACCGGGTACGCAAGGGCGCGATGCTGCTTTCGGGCCTGTTGGTGCTGCCGGTGCCGCTGGCGCTCTACACCGACGAATTGTGGCAGGCGACGGCGATCCTCGCCCTCACCATGGCGGGGCACCAGGCCTTCTCCACCACCTTGTTCGCGACGATCGCCGATGTGACGCCGCGCGCCAAGGTCGGCCGGGTGACCGCGTTCGGTGCATTCTGCGGCAATGTCGGCGGCATGGTGATCGTCAAGGTGGCCGGCGCGGTGCTGGCGGCGGGGCTCGGCTATCTGCCGCTCTTCCTGTTCGCCAGCATCTCCTATCTGCTCGCGCTCGGCTGGATCCACCTGCTGCTGCCGCGCATCCGCCGCGCCGAGCGCGATGCCGGGTCCGATATCGTCGTGGCGCATTGACGCCATTGTTTCCAGCGCGCGTGATGAGGTGACGGGATGACGGACAGGATCGATCGTCGCGGGGTATTGCTGGCGGGAAGCGGCGGCGCGTTCGGGCTCTATTCCTGGCAGGCCGAGGCGAAGGCGAACCGACGGGAGCGGCGCCAGCAACGCCGTCTGAAGCGTCTGCCCGGCGTCAAGCCGCGCAACATCCTCTTCGTCCTGACCGACGACCATCGCTACGATGCGATGGGCTTCATGAAGGCCCAGGATTTCGGCGAGACGCCGACACTGGATCGATTGGCGCGCGAAGGCGTCCACTTCCGCAACGCCTTCGTCACCACTGCGCTCTGCTCGCCGTCGCGCGCCTCGATCCTCACCGGTCTCTATGCGCACCAGCACCGGGTGGTGGACAACAACCACCCGATCCCGCCCGGCCTGGTCTATTATCCGGAGTATCTGCGCGAGGCGGGCTATGAGACTGCCTTTATCGGCAAATGGCACATGGGCGCCGAGACCGACGCGCCCCAGCCGGGCTTCGACCATTGGGTGAGCTTCAAGGGCCAGGGCAGCTACCTGCCCGATGCGAACGGACTGAACGTCGATGGTCACACTGTTCCGCAAAAGGGCTACATCACCGACGAGCTCACCGAGTACGCGCTCGACTGGATCGGCAAGCGCGACGGCAAGCGGCCCTGGATGATGCACCTCGCCCACAAGGCGGTCCATTCCGAGTTCATCCCGGCACCCCGCCATGCCGGCAAGTACGACAAGGAGACGTTCCGCTATCCGGCCTCGATGCAGCCGGGCGTGCCTGGCCGGCCGATGTGGGTCGAGAACCAGCGCAACAGCTGGCACGGCGTCGATTTCGCCTATCATGGCACGCTCGACGTCGCCGATTACTACAAGCGCTACATGGAGACGCTGCTTGCGGTCGACGAAGGGCTGGCGCGGATCATGGACCTGCTCGCGCAGCGCGGCGAGCTCGACGACACGCTGATCGTCTATATGGGCGACAACGGCTTCATGTTCGGCGAGCACGGGCTGATCGACAAGCGCACCGCCTATGAGGAATCGATGCGCGTGCCGCTGCTCGCGCGCTGCCCCGCTCTGTTCGGGCACGGCGCAGTGGAACAGGTGGTCGCCAATATTGACATCGCCCCGACGATGCTTGCCGCCGCGGGCCTCGAGGCACCTGCCGGGCTGGCCGGTGCGAACATGCTGCCGCTCGCGCGGGGGCAGAAGCAGCTGCCGTGGCGCAGCGAGCTGCTCTACGAATATTATTGGGAACGCAATTTCCCGCAGACCCCCACCGTCCATGCGCTGCGCGAGGATCGCTACAAATACATGCACTTCCACGGCATCTGGGACCTGGACGAGCTGTACGACCTCGCCGCCGATCCGCACGAGACCGACAATCTCCTCGCGAGGCCGGGGCACGAGGCGCTCGCCCAGCGGATGAGCGAGCGACTGTTCGGGATTCTTGAGGAAACCGGCGGCATGCAGATCCCGCTCAGCGCCGATGCCGGGGGCCGGAATGAACTTCGGAATGCGAAGGGACCGCTCGGCGCACCCTTCCCGCCACGTTTCCTCCAGCCGCCCAGGCCCTGACCCGAAGCCCGGCCCGCTGTCCCCCAAAGCAAAAGTTTATTTTCCCACCGGAATGGTAGGATATCCTCTCCCGGAACCTCAGGGAGTGAACAATGCAACGAAAGGGATATGGTCGGGTCCGCTCGGCGTCGCGCCTGGCCATGCTGGCGGGGAGCGCCCTGGCGGCCCTCGCGCCGGCGCATGCGCATGCGCAGGAGACGAATGCGGCTCCGGCGGCGCAGGACAATGGCGAGATCGTCGTCACCGCGCGCTTCCGCACGGAGTCGCTCACCGATGTGCCGATCGCGATCACCGCGCTGAAGGGCGACACGCTCGCCGCCCAGAATCTCAATACCTTGCAGGACATCGCCCAGACGGTGCCGACGCTCGACTTCCGCGCGGGATCGTCGAACAAGGACCGCTCGACCTTCATCCGCGGCATCGGCACGATCACCACCTCGCCCGGCGTCGAGCCTTCGGTCGCGACGGTGATCGACGGCGTCGTCCTCGCCCGGCCCGGCCAGTCGACGCTCGACCTGCTCGACATCGAGCGCATCGAGATCCTGCGCGGCCCGCAGGGCACGCTGTTCGGCAAGAACGCCTCGGCCGGCGTGATCAACATCGTCTCCAAGGAGCCCGCCAAGCAGCTCGGCTTCAACGCCCAGCTCGGCCTCTATGAGGGCGGCGAGTACCGCGTCCGCCTCGGCGCCTCGGGCCCGATCGGCGACGATTGGGGCTTCGCCGTCACCGGCCTGGTCGGCGGGTTCAAGGGCAATGTCCGCAACGTCACCAGCGGCGACTGGGTCAATGGCTATGACCGGCAGGGCGGCCGCGCCAAGCTGGTCTACCAGCCGGCGCAGAACCTGAAGTTCACCCTCGCGGGCGACTATGTCTTCACCTACGAGAATGTGCCCACGGGCGTGTTCGCCGCGACCTCGCGCGTCGCCTATCCCACCGGCACGGTGACCCCCAACGCCGACCTCGCGGCGATCCTCGCCTCCTCCGGCATCGTGCCCGGCGCGAACAACACCCGGGTCGCGCCGAGCTTCGACGCGGACGTCCGCGACAAGAATTATGGCGGTTCCTTCACCGCCGAGATCGGCATCGGCGATCACACGCTGACTTCGATCACTGCCTATCGGGGCTGGAAGAACCGCCAGCACCAGGACTGGGACTCGGTCGGGACGCTCACCGCGGCGACCGCCAGGGGCGAGGACATCGGCAAGGTCGATTCCGACCAGTTCTCGCAGGAGCTGCGCCTCACCTCGCCCAAGGGCAAGCTGATCGACTATGTCGTCGGCCTCTATTATTTCCACACCGTCGCCCGCGAGCGCTACCAGCGCGGCGTCACCCGCCTGGTGGCCGGCGCGCCGGTCTTCGACCTCGGCGTCGCCAATTACCGCACCGATCTCGACAATTATTCGGTGTTCGGTGAGGCGAATATCAATTTCACGCCCCGGTTCCGCGCGATCCTGGGCGGGCGGCTGATCCATGACGACCTGGCCTATGAGCATGCCCGCGTCGCGACCACCGCCACCGGCGTGGCTGGCATCCGCCCCTCCTACGCCAGTTCGGGCGACACCAAGCGGACCGACTTCAGCCTGCGCGCCGGCCTGCAATACGACCTTAGCGACCGCCTGAACCTCTACGCCACCTATTCGCGCGGCTATAAGGGGCCCGCTTACAACGTCTTCTTCAACATGCAGGCGTTCGACGTGGACCCGCTGGCGCCCGAGACCTCGGACAGCTTCGAGGCAGGACTGAAGGGGAGCAGCGGCGACGGCACGCTCACCTACAGCCTGGCCGCCTACCTGACCAAGTTCCACGGCTTCCAGGCGAATTTCCAGGACACCTATCTCGGCACACTGGTCACCCGCCTGATCAATGCCGGCAACGTCTCGTCGCGCGGCGTCGAGGGCGACATCACCCTGCGGCCGGTGCGCAACCTGAAGCTGAGCGGCGCCTTCGCGTACAATGACGCGCATATCGACCAGTTCCTCTGCCCCGCCTCGGCGGGTGGCGCCTGCGCCAACGTCGACGGTCAGCCCCTGCCCTTCGCGCCAAAGTGGAAGTTCCATGTCGATAGCGGCTACCGGGTGCCGGTCACCGACACGCTCGGCATCGACCTCCAGACCGACTTCAGCTGGAAGGACGACACCCAATATTCGATCACCCAGACTCCCGATACGGTCCAGCCCGCCTATGGCATCTGGAACGCCTCGGTCGGGTTGGTGAGCGATGCCGGCAAGGGCTGGGAAATCCGCGCGGTGATCAAGAACATCGCCAACCAGCATTATTCGCCGGCGATCGGCTATGGCGCGGTGGCGGGCGTCTCCCGCTTCGTGCCGCGCGACAACAGCCGCTATGTCGGGATCAACGCCAACCTGAACTTCTAAGGCAAATGAGAAAAGCGGGCGGGCACATGTCCGTCCGCTTTTCGCTGTCCATCGCGGGCCACCCCAGCCCATAAATGGCATTCCATACGCGCGCGAAAAGCAATATAAGACTGATAAGATAATATTGCTGCCAACAGCCTAGGGGAGAGATATGCACTGGATGCTACGCGGAGCCTTGATCGCGCCGTTCCTTCTCGCAGCCATTCCGGCCGACGCCCGCCCGGGCCCCGACACCTGGACTCCCGCCTGGACGGCCAGCATGTGGCAGGCGACTCAGCCCGCGCAGCGCGTCTCCGTCGAGAATGCGACATTGCGCATGCAGGTGCGTGTCGGCGCGGCCGGCAGCAAGATCCGCATCCGGCTGGCCAACGACTATGGCCAGGCAATGCGGATCGGCGCGGCGAGCGTGCGGATCGCCGGCGGCAAGCCGGTGCGGGTGACGTTCGACGGGCAAGGCGAAGGCAGGCTGCGCAACGGCGCGCCGCTGGTGAGCGATCCGGTGGCGCTGCCGGTCAAGGCCTTCGACCTGATCCAGGTCTCGCTCTACATGCCCGACAAGGTCGATATCGACACGGTGCACGGCGCGGGCGGGGCGAAGACCGCGATCTCGCCCGCCGGCGATTTCACCGACAAGGATTTCGCGCCCGTGAGCCAGTCGGGCCCGCGCCCGCTGCTCGCCGAAGTCGATGTGCTGGGCGCGAAACAGCGCCCGGTGATCGTCGCCTATGGCGATTCGATCACCGACAATACCGGCTGCGCGGACGATGCCGTGCCGGTGTGCCGCTGGGGCGATGTGCTCGGCCGGCGGATCGCCGCGGCGGGCATGCCGCATGTCGTTGTGACCCAGGCGATCTCGGGCAATCGTATCCTGTCGAGCGGCGCCGGCTCCAATGCGCTTGCCCGCTTCGACCGCGACGTGCTGGCGCTGCCGGGGGTGACGCATGTCGTGGTGCTCGAAGGGATCAACGACATCGGCGGATCGGGCCGCAACAACGGCCCGGTGATCAGCGCCGAGGACCTCAAGTCGGGCTTCCGCCAGCTCGTCGAGCGCGCGCATGCCCATGGCATCAAGGTGATCGGCATGACGATACTGCCGTTCGAAGGCGCGGGCTACCAGACGCCGGCGGGCGAAGCGCTGCGGAGCGAGGTCAATGACTGGATCCGCACCTCAGGGACGTTCGACGCGGTGGTCGACATGGAGAAGGTCGTCGCCGATCCGGCCAACCCGAAGCGGCTCGCCGCGCCGCTGCAGGGCGGAGACAATCTCCACCCCAATGGCGCGGGCGAGACCAAGATGGGCGAAGCGATCCCGCTGAAGCTGTTCAAATAGGCGGGATCGGATGCGGCCGCCTGCCATCCTGCAGGCGGCCGCAGCTTATTTCGGCGAAGCGACCCGCCGGTAGTAGATCACGAACGCCTCCCGCACCCGGCCGGTCCCGAAGGTCGTGGCGTCGCGTTCCAGCCCCTCTGCCTGGAGGCTGGCGCTGGCGGTGTCGCGCTCCAGCACCTCCCAGGCCGGGTTCATCGACCCACTCGGGTCTTCCTCCGCCAGGCCCGAGACTTCGCACAGGCTGGTCGTGCATCTGGCAGTCAGGGAGCGGGCATCGACATGGGCGAGACCGCGCAGGAAGGCGAGAAGGCGTGCCTCGCTACGGCTTGCCCAGGCGCGGTCCCGGGCCTCGCGGGTGACCAGATACTGGTTCTCGTCGGCCAGCTCCGAATTGCGCTGCGGGGTGAGCGGCGGACGCCGGGCGGCGGATGGCACCACGGCAGGCACGACCGCCGGCGGCAAGCCGCTGTCCGCAATCGTGACCACGCCGGCTTCCGGGGGCGCGGGTTCGGACGGCCATGCCATCCAAGCGAGCGCGATCCCCGCGGGAAGCAGGAACGTCGCCCCCCATAGCCAGCGCCGGCCACGCGTCGCATTCGTCAGGCTCCGCATGACTGCTCTCTCCCGCGATCTATCCCGATGCGAGGGATCGGCCACCGACAGGCAGCGACCGATCCCGATCTGCAGGCCTCAGCTGCTCGGCCCGCTCGCGAAATAGACGTTACAGACGCCGCCCACGTTGCGCGTCTGCAGCTCGACAAAGGTGGTGCCGGTACCCACCCATTGCAGCCCGGGCGAGAAGCCCTCGCAGCCATTGGTGACCGGCGCCGGGAGCGTGACCGGCGCGGCCAGCGTGGTCCAGGGACCGTTCGGATTGCCGCTCGCGCTCTTGAACAGCACGGTGCCGTTCAGGCCCGAGGGCGAGCCGTCGGCGACGCGCATATACTGGCCGATCCACAGGATCGAGCCGTCGGGCAGCACCTTGTTGACCGGGGTGTTCGAGAAGAACCGGTCGAGCGAGTCCTTCATCCGCGTGCCCATCACGTTGACCGGGCCATAGTTCCAGCCGTCCGTGGAGGTGCGGTAGTAGCTCGCGCAGTTGAGCGGCGCGGCCTGGCCACAGATCTCATAGGTCATCAGCCGCGTGCCGTCGGCGAGGTTGGAGACCACCGGCATGCCGGGGCGCAGCGGCCAGGTCGGGTAGGCATTGCTGTTGGAAAGCTGGACGTCGTTGGTCTGGTCGATCCAGTGGACGCCATCATAGGTGCGCCGTCGCGCGATCTTCTGGCTGCAGCAGGGGCTGCTCTCATCGGCATAGTGCATCACGATCGCGCCGTCGGTGGCCATCGAGAAATCGGGCTCCCACAGGCCCTGGCTGTTGGCCGACTGGACCGCGATCGAGACGAAGCTCCAGTTCCGGCCGTTGTCGGTACTCTTGTAGATGTTGATCTTGGCGAGGCTGGTCGCGGTCTTCTGGGTATCGACCACGACGCCGAGGATCAGCGTGCCGGCGGTGAGCGAGCCGATCGTCTGCGGCACGCGGAACAGGCTGGGGCTGCTTGCCTTCAGCGTCTGGAATTCCGGGTCGTTGATCGTGCCGACCTGGGTGAATGACGCGCCGCTGTCGGTGCTCGAGAAGATCTTGATGTGATCGTCGCCGGTGAACGAAAGCACCGAGGCGACGAGCTCGCCATTGGGGAGCAGGCGGATACGCGGATAGCGGGAATTGGCGGCGAGCAGGGTCTGGGCCTGGGCCGCGACGACAGACACCCCGACAAGGGCCAGGCCGGCAAGGAGCCGCGCGGTGCGGCCGAAAGTGCGCGTACGGTTATGCTGATTCTTTGATCGCCTGATCATATCGCTCTCCTGTTTTCCCGCAGTTCACATCGGGGCGGCAGGAGCGGGCAACCTGCCGCCTTGCCTCGAAGTCACTTGGGACGGGTCACCTCATTCGATCGGCGGAACTGTGGACGGCGCGGCTCTCCTGCGCCGGAAGCACGGGGCTCCGGCGGGGCGGGGTTTTCGGGAAAGGACGCCGCATGGGATCGCCCATGCGGCGCCAAAGTTACCGACGGGGAGTCGGTTCTCAGAAGCGGAAGCGGACGCCGAGGCGGTAGACGGTCTCGAGGTAGCGAACCTGCGCGGCGTAGGTGTCCCCCTTCGCGTTGAACGCACGATAGGTGCGCTGCTGGGAGCCCAGCAGGTTCGCGATGGTGAAGTTCAGGGACACATTGTCCGTCGGATTGAGCGAGCCCGAGAAGTCCAGCGTGCCGCGGCCCTTCTCGACCGTCGGCAGGGTGAGCTGGGTGGTCACTGCGGGATCGGTCACCACGCCATAGGTCTGGAAGCTCGAACGGTAATTGTACGAAACGCGCAGCGACAGCGGCTTGCTGTCATAGAAGAGCTGCGCGTTGGCGAGGTGCGACGACACGCCGCTGAGCGGCTGGACACCAGGCAGCGTCGCGGCAGCGGTGGGCGAAAGCTCCGAGCCATGATCGAGATAGGTGTAGTTCGCCAGGATGCCGAAATTCTGCATCCACTGCGGCAATGACGGGATTCGGAGGAAGGTGCGGAAGCCCGCCTCGACGCCCTGGATATAGCCCTTCTGCCCGTTCTCCGGCCGATCGACGCGGAGCGTGCCCAGGTCCGGATCGTTCAGGAAACTCGTCGCATTGTTGATGAAGCCGGTGACGTCGCGGCGGAAGATCTGGACGGTCGCCGATCCGGAACGCGAGAAATAATATTCGAGCGACGCGTCGTAGTTGGTCGATTCGACCGGCTGGAGCTCCGGATTGCCGCCGCTTGCTGTGCGATAGCAGGTCGGCGGGTTCGTGCTGTTGTCGCAGGAAAGCGTATCGTTGACGGTCAGCGTCGGGTTCAGCGAACCGAAGCCGGGGCGCGTGCGCGTCTTGGTGAAGGACAGGCGCGCCTGGAGGTTGCGCGACAGCTTCAGCCGGGCGCTGACATTGGGCAGATAATCGAGATAATTGTTGGTCTTCGCATAGGGCGTGCCGGCGCCGTTGCCGATCTTCAGCGTGCCGCTGACGTCGTTGGTGGTGCGCACGACGCGCAGGCCGATCTGGCCGTCGAGTTCCATCGATCCGATCGGGAACTTGTAGTGCGTCTGGAGATAGGCGGCATAGGCCTTCTCGTTCGCGCTATAGACCCAGCCGAGCGCCGGGTAGCCCGCCGGCTGGCCAACCAGCATGCGCAGATAGTCCGCATTGTGGATGATGCTCTGGCGGGTTGGCGTGATCCAGGTCCGCGGATGCACCGTCGGATCGCCGCGGAAGCCGATCATCGACATGTCGAAGTCGAGCGGCAGGTTGACGTACTGGATCCGCGGATCGGTCGCGCCGAGGATCGGCGCGCGGTTCTCCGCCGGATCATTGTAGGAATCGGCGTCGCGGTTGCTGTAGCGGACGCCGGCCTGGAGCCGGTCGAAGACGGCGAAATCGATCGGCAGGTCCGCATCGAGCCGCCCCTGGAAGCTGCGGCCGTGATTGTCCGCGCCATTCTCCGCGAAGTTCAGCATGCGCCACGAACGGGGATCGGAGAGGTTGATGTCGGTCACATAGGCCGAGGCGCCGCCGCCGCCCGACTGGTCGTTGAAGTTGAAGACACGGGTGCCGAGCGAATTGGTGAAGATGTTGAACTGCATGTTGCGGTTCCAGTTTCGCGAATCAGTGATCGCGACGTCCCCCGTGATCCGCCCCCCGCCGGGCACCTTCCAGATGAAGCCGGTGCCGCCCTGATAGGTGTCGGTCTTGTTCCACTGGGCGACCTGGTAGCCGGTGATGCCATTGCCGGCGCCGCGCATGGTCATCTGGCAGACCAGGTCGGTGCTGCCCGGGCACATGGTCACGTCGTAGAGCGGCGCGTTGCTGCCCGTGTCGAAGTGCAGCGCGCTCGATTCGCCGGCCGCGCGGAAGCCCTGGAACAGGAAGTCGGCATAGAATTCCAGCGCCTGGCTCGGCCGCCACTGGACCGCCGCCGCCGCCGAGGGGCGGAAGCGGTTCGAGCTCGGATATTGGAAGGAGACGCGGGTCGGATAGCGGACGGCAGGATAGTTGGGCTGTCCATTGACCACGACGTTCGAGGCATGCCGCAGGATCTGCGTGTTGTTGTCCCGGTAGGAATCGACGAACTTGTTGTCGGTGTAGCTGCCCTCGATCAGCACGCCGATCTCGCCGATCCCGGTCTCCCAGCGATTACTGACCAGCAGATTGGCGTCGATGCCGAACTCCTGCGACTGGCGCCAGTGCAGCCCGGTGATGCCGCCGACGATGCGGCTCCCCTTGAAGTTGAACGGCTTGTTCGACTTCACGTCGATCTCGCCGGCGATGCCGGCCTCGACCAGGTTGGCGCCCGCGGTCTTGAACACGTCGAAGCGCGAGACCGATGCCGCCGGGAAGTCCTGCAGCGCCACGTTGCGGCCCTCGGCGGTGAATATCTCGCGGCCGTTATAGGTGGTGGTGATGTCGGGCAGGCCGCGCAGGCGCAGGCCGCCCGCCTCGCCGTTCAGCCGGTCGACCTGCACGCCGGTGACGCGCGCCAGCGATTCGGCGGCGGTGGAATCGGGCAGCTTGCCGATATCCTCGGCGACCAGAGAATCGACGATGTCGTCCGAGTCCTTCTTCACCGCCTGCGCGGTCTCCAGACTCTTGCGGAAACCGCTGACGACGATCTCTTCACCGACATCACCGAACTGCGGGACCGTGGTTTCCTGCGCGGCGGCGGTGCCGACCGTGGCGATCAGAGCCAGTCCCGATGCGCCGATCAGGAACCTTGGCTTGCGATAGTTCATCCTTCCCCTCCCATATGGTCCGAGTTTTTCCACTCGGTGCTTATCTATCCGAATTATCATACTAAAATTGGCCTGACAATATATAGCCAGAGGCCTGACAAGAATCCTTGCAAGTGCTTCAGGTCAGGCGGAAATCTGGCGCGCTCTAGTCAATTGCGGCCATCGACTCGGGATTGGCCTGTCGCGTCGGCGACCGGGAAAATGCCGCTGACGATGCCGTGCATCGCTTCCCCCGCACGCTCCCAATCGCCGCCGGCGATGGCGTCGCGGACCGCTACATAGGCGGCGAGTTCGAGTGCCGGATCGCCCGCCCCGCGCCGCATCCGGTTCGCGATGCGCAGCGCCGTGCCCACCGCATCCTGGAACTGCGCATAGAAGGGATTGCGCGAGGCCTGGAGGATCGCGGCGTGGAAGGCGATCTGCGGCTCGATCGGATCTTCCCGGTGTCGCTCGCACAGCGCGATCTCCTCCAGGCAATCGGAGATGCGCCGCACGCCACGCGGCCAGGCGAAGCGCGCCGCGAGTTCGGCCGCGGCCGGCTCGATCGCGATGCGCAACTGGTCGAACTGGCCGAGCACGTCGGTCGCGTGGCGCCGCTGGAGCAGCCAGCGCAGCACGTCGGTGTCGAGCAGGCTCCAGCAGGCGACGGGGCGGACTCGCGTGCCCTGGCGCGGGCGGCTGGCGAGCAGCCCCTTGGCGGTGAGCATCTTCACGGCCTCCCGCGTCACCGAAAGGCTGGTGCCGTACTGTTCGGCCAACTCGGCCTCGGCCGGAAAGGGCTTGTCGTCATAGTCGCCCGCGGCGATCGCCCCGCCTATCGCATGGAGCAGCCCGAAGGTGAGGTTGTGCCCCAGCTGCGGCCGCTCCTGCCCGCCTTTGCCCGGCGCCCCGGCAAAGGCCACTCCCGCGAACTGCGCACGCACGTTCACGGCTGGGCCGCCTCGGGAAAAGCCGCGACGATCGCGTCATATTCCTTCCGGCCGATCTCCAGCATCGATCCATGCCGCGTCCCGGCGGGCATCTCAAAGCGGTTCCAACGCGGTACTCCGCTATTCCCTTGCAGCTGGAACCAAGGACCCTCGAGCCGCGGCGCCTTGGAGACGCCGTAGCTAACGCCCGCATATTGCTCGTAATACATCAGCCAGTCCCGGCCGCCGGGCGCGCGGATCAGCGTCGGTGCCTCGCGGAAGTTCGGGCTGATCGAGGGGCCGGGCATCGGATAGGGGCCGAGCAGCGACGGTGCGCAGCTGATCCGCACCGTCTTGCCGGTCGGCCAGTTGTACGATGGGTAGCGCTCGTCCTTGACCACTGCGCAATAGCCCTTGCCGTCGTCACCGGGCGTGATGAAGGTATCGATCGTCGCGATGTCCCAGTCGAACAGGAGCCGGGGCGGACCGTCGAAGCTCTTGAGGTCGGGCGAAAGGACATAGAGCGTGCGCTGGCTCGCCCAGTAGCGCTCGGGATCCTCGGGCACATGCGGCACATTGGGCGTGTGCCAGCTCAGCAGGAACTTGCCCGTGGGCTTGTCGAAGAACAGCTTGGGCGCACCCAGCCGCTGCAGCGGGTTGCGGAAGCCGCGCACCCTGGAGAGGTCGGGCTGATAGGTGCCATAAGGCGTCCAATGGATCAGGTCCGCCGAGCTCCAGAAGCGGATCAGCTTGTCGCTGTCACTCTTATTGCCGACCAGGATGTAGCGCCGGTCCGGCCCGCGCGTGATCGAGGGATGGCCGTGATATTCGGGAAAGACCGGCTGGCCGCCATTCAGCCGCCGCCAGTGCAGCCCGTCCAGGCTGACCGAATAATAGAGCACGCCGTAATGCTCGCGGGTCATGTGCGCGAACAGATAGGCTTTTGCAGGATCCTCATGCGGAATGACCGGCGCACCCGGCGGCGTCTCCACCGGCCCCTGCTGCGCCTTCGCCACCCCGCCGAGCAGCAATGCGCCGGCCAGCCCTCCCAGCAGATAGCGCGACATAGTTTCTCCCCCTGATGCTTTCGCCAATTGCCTGCCCCGTACGATTCCGGCTAGATTGGTCAGATAAATGTTACTATATTGGCCTGACCAATACAAGGAGGGGTCCGAATGAGCATCAGAACGCGCCGAGCGCATATTTTCCTGGCCGGCGCGGGGCTCGCCGCAGGGCTCCTGGCCTTCCCGATCGGAGCGGTTTCGCAGCAGGCGCCGAAGCAGGACGCGCCGGTGAAGGAAGCGAAGCTGATCGCCAGCTACTCAGATACCAGCCGGCTGGGCACGCCCTGGGCCAAGGACCCGTCGGTCATCCGCTTCGGCGGACGCTTCCTGATGTACTATACGCTACCGGCACCGCGGGTGAATCCGGTGGGCGTGAAGGATTTCCCCAAGGGCCTCGCGATCGGCATCGCCGAAAGCCGCGACCTCAAGAGCTGGACCAAGGTCGGCGAGATCCTGCCGAAGCAGCAGCCCGAGGCGAACGGCATCGCCGCGCCCGGCGCGGTGGTGATCGGCGGCAAGGTCCACCTGTTCTACCAGACCTATGGCAATCGCGAGAAGGACGCGATCAACCATGCCTGGTCGTCGGACGGGATCGTGTTCGAGCGCGATCCGGGCAACCCGGTCTTCCATCCGGATCCCGCCACCGCGAAGTGGAGCGTCGGCCGCGCGATCGATGCCGAGGCCTTTGTCCAGGGCAACCGGCTGATGCTCTATTACGCTACCCGCGATCCCGAATTCAAAGTGCAGAAGGTCGGCGTGGCGAGCGCGCCGCTCGGCTCGAAGTTCACCAAGGGCGACTTCACCAACATCAACAACGACAAGTCGATCCTCGAGCCCGAATTGCCTTGGGAGCGCAGCTGCATCGAGGCACCCAGCATCGTCCGCCGCGGCAGCAAGCTCTACATGTTCTATGCCGGCGGCTACAACAACGAGCCCCAGCAGATCGGCGTCGCGGTGAGCACCGACGGCGTGAAGTGGAAACGCTTCTCCGACAAGCCCTTCCTCGCCAATGGGCCCAAGGGCAGCTGGAACAGCTCGGAATCGGGCCATCCCGGCATCTTCCAGTTCGGCAACCGCACCTTCCTGTTCTTCCAGGGCAACAGCGACCGCGGCAAGAGCTGGACGCTCGCCGCCACCGAGATCGGCTGGAACGCCAAGGGGCCGTATCTGAAATAGGCGCGGCCGCGCCCCACAACGATAAGCAGGAGAGTAAATTGGCCCTTGTCCGCATTCTGGCCGCGCTGAGCCTTGCCGCAACCCTTCCCGGCCTGATGCCGGCCGAGGCACTGGCGCAGCGGGCGCCCGCCTCTGCCCCGGGCTTCGACCTGGTCGCCGAGGGCACCGCACCGACGATCTTCATCGCCCCGGGCGATGCCCCGGTGGTCGGGATTGCCGCGCGCGCCTTTGCCGGCGATGTCGAGCGCGTCTCAGGGGTGAAGCCGCAGGTATCCGAAGCGGCGCCGAGCGGACGCCTCGCGATCCTGGCGGGCACGATCGGCGGCTCGCCGGTGATCGACCGGCTGATCGCCGACAAGCGGATCGCGGTCGACAAGGTCGCGGACCAGAGCGAGGCTTATACGATCGCGCTGGTTGACAACCCGGCGCCCGGCGTCGCCCGAGCGCTGGTTGTAGCGGGCGCGGACCGGCGCGGCACCGCGTACGGCATCTTCCGCCTGTCCGAGCAGATCGGCGTCTCGCCCTGGGTCTGGTGGGCCAATGTCACGCCGGCAAAGCGCAGCAGCCTGCGTCTGGACGGCAATGCGATCGTGCAGGGTTCGCCCTCGGTGCGCTATCGCGGCCTGTTCATCAACGACGAGGACTGGTCGATCCGCCCTTGGGCAACTGCGAACGATCCGACCGGCGACATGGGCCCGACCACCTATGCGCATGTATTCGAACTGCTGCTGCGCCTGCGTGCCAATTTCCTGTGGCCGGCGATGCACAAGGTCAGTTCGGCCTTCAACCAGGTCGCAGGCAATGCCGAGATGGCGGACCGCTACGCGATCGTGATGGGCGCCAGCCACGCCGAGCCGATGCTGCGCGACAATGTCGCCGAGTGGAATTTCGAGCAGCGCGGCGAGTTCAACTACGCCAAGAACGGCAGGAACATCCTCGACTATTGGCGCGACCGGGTGAAGGCCAATCACCAGTATGAGAATGTCTACACCGTTGGGATGCGCGGCATCCACGACAGCCCGGCGGAGATGAACAAGGGCTTCGACGGCGTACGGCTGCTCGAGAAGGTGGTAAGCGACCAGCGCGGGCTATTCACCGAAGTGGGGCAGGACCCCAGCAAGGTCCCCCAGATCTTCGTGCCCTACAAGGAAGTGCTCGACATCTATCGCAAGGGCATGAAGGTGCCCGAGGACGTCACCCTCGCCTGGGTCGACGACAATTACGGCTATATCCGCCAGCTCTCGACCAAGGCCGAGCAGCAGCGCCCCGGCGGCGGCGGCGTTTATTACCACATCTCCTATTGGGGCGTGCCCAACGACTATCTGTGGCTCGACACCACGCCACCGGCGCTGATCGGCGAGGAGATGGGAAAGGCTTGGGCCACCAATTCCAGGCGCCTCTGGGTGGTCAATGTCGGCGACATCAAGCCCGGCGAGAAGGGACTGAACTATTTCCTCGACCTGGCCTATGATTATGAGGGCACCGCGAAGCTCGACCAGCAGGGCTGGCTGAAGCGCTGGGCGACCGGGAATTTCGGGCCGGAACAGGCCGAGGCGATCGCCGCGCTGCTCGGCGATTTCTACCGGCTCAACTATGATCGCAAGCCCGAGCATATCGGCTGGAACGACGCCGAGACCGCGCCGCGGCCGACCGAATTCTCGCCGGTCGCCTATGGCGACGAAGCCGGCAGGCGCACCGCCGAATTCCGCGCACTCGACAGCCGCGCCGAGGCGATCGCCGCGAAGCTGCCGGCGGAGAAGCGCGACGGCTTCTACCATCTCGTGCTCTATCCGGTGCGCGGCAGCGCGATGATGAACGTGAAGATGCTCGATGCCGACCGCAGCTTCCTCTACGCGCATCAAGGCCGCGCCAGCGCCAATCTCTATGCCGAGAGCTCGGCCGGCGCCTATCGCCGGATCAAGCAAGCGACCGCCGCCTACAACCAGATCGGCGACGGGCGCTGGGCGCACTTCATGCATGACGAGCCGCGCTACCAGTCGGTGTTCAACGCCCCGCCGGTCGGGCATGTGACGCCGAACGCTACGCCGGGCCTGGGCGTCGCCGTCGAGGGGGCGATCGATGCCTGGACGGCGCAGCCGGCGAAGACCTTCGACGCCGCCGACACCGCGCTTCGGGTCCAGCGCTGGCGCAATCCAAAGGCAGCGAACGATCGCCTGCCGCAGTTCGAGCGCGCCACCGACGCGCGGCACTTCATCGACGCGTTCAACACCGGCCCCGGTACGCTCGAGATTGCCGCGGAGCCTTCGGCACCCTGGATCCGGATCGCACGCGAGGCGCAGCCGGGCGGCGACCAGCGGCTCTGGATCTCGATCGACTGGTCGAAGCTCAAGGCGGGCGAGACCGCGACGGGCAGCGTGACCGTCTCCGCCGCCGGGGCCAGCCGTAACGTTGCGATCACCGCACACAATGTGGCGGCGTCGAAGGGGATGCTGGTCGAGGACAATGGTGTCATCGCCTTTTCGGCGCAGCGTTACGCAAAGCTGCAGCCGGTCGCCGGGCGCGGGTGGGAGGCGATACCCGGCCTCGGCCGCTCGGGCCGGGCGCTGCAGAGCGGCGTTGACCTGCCCAGCGCCAGTGATCCGGCGCGCGCGCCCTATGCCGAATATCGCTTCCGAGTGACCAATGCCGGCGCCGCGAAGCTCCGCACCACGCTGATGCCGAGCTTCGCGCTCAATGCCGAGACCAGGCTGCGCTACGCGGTCTCGATCGATGGCGGGCCGATCCAGCTCGTCGATGCCGAGGCGAAGCGCGACTGGAGCGACGGCGTCGAGCGCAACGCGATCACCTCGGTCACCGACTGGCCGGCGCTTGCCGCGGGCGACCACCAGCTGCGCGTCTATGCGCTCGATCCCGGCGTGGTGCTCGACTCCTTCGTCATCGATCTGGGCGGGCTGGCCGAAGCCTATCTCGCCCCGCCCGAGACCATCGCGAAATGAGCGGCGTGAAGATCCTCGCGCTCTGTGCGGCGCTGCTCGGCACGAGCGCGGCGCAGGCCCAGGGTGCGCTGGGGGCGAACTACAACGAGCATTTCGAGGACGTGGATTATCGCGACCTCGAAAAGGCCGGCGCGCATTGGGTCCGGCTCTTCGTCACCATGCCCGAACTGGACCGCGTGCCCGCCGCCGGGCATGGCGCGGTCAAGGCGATCCTCGACGCGGCGACGCACGGCTATCGCACGATCCTCTCGCTGAAATTCCCGCGCAACCGGCAGGATTTCCCCCGACCCGGCAGCCCGGAGATGGCACGCGAGATCGCCTGGCTAGACCAGGTGCTGCCCGAGGTTATGGGCAAGGTCGACATGCTCGTCATCGGCAACGAGCCCTATATCGAGAGCCGCCGCGAGGACCGCGACCTCGATCTCAATGCCTATTACGAGGCGATGGCCAACCGCGCGATCGCGTACCGGAAGCGGCATTGCGCCAAAGGCTGCAGGACCCGGCTCTACATGGGTGCGCTCAACCGGCTCGACCTGGAGATCAACCGGACGCCATCGACCGAGCGCTGGATGGCGTTCGTCAAGGCGACGCCCGAGATCGACGGCGTCGATATCCACCCGCATCTGCCCGGGATCGAAGGCTCGAGGGTCTTCGTCGATTATGTCGTCGCGCGGATGCGGCCGGACCAGAAGTTCATCGCCACCGAGTTCTCGATCGTCCGCTGGTGGGAGCAGCACATGCAGGCGGCGATCCCCGCCGGGTTCGCCGATGCCCATCACCTGCCGCGCGAGACGAAGAACTGGCAGCTCATCAAGACGGCGCTGGAAAGCCCGTTCCCCAAGGCGGAATGGGACGCGTTCCTTGCACAGAGCCCCTGGTTCGAGAGCCGGAAACACTATCTGCGCAACCAGATGAAGATCTTCCGCGACAGCGGCCGCCTTGCCGTCGCCACCTATGGCTTCAGGCAGGGCAGCTCGATGAGCCGGAACTTCGGCCCGAACACCACGCCCTGGCTGCTCAACAGCGTCTTCGCCGCGCGCACCGTCCGGCCCAATCCGGATGGCAGCGCCGCGTTCAACTATGCCTGGATCGAGGATTTCAAGGCACTGCAATGATCCGACCGCGGACCGCGCGGCATTCCGACAGACTTCAAAGGGGGAGGCACAATGTTGAAGGTCCCGAGGATCGGCGCCGCGCTGCTGTGCGCTGCCATGGCACCCACCGCGCATGCCCAGGGCGCGCTCGGCGCCAGTTATAATGACCAGTTCGGCGAGCTCGACTATCGCGACCTGGAGAAGTCCGGCGCGAAATGGGTTCGGATGTCGCTGCCCCTGCCCCAGCTCGATCGCGGCGTCGGCAGCAACGGCGTGCTCAACAAGATCCTCGAAGCTTCCGAGCGGGGATACAGCACCGTCCTGTCGCTCAAGCTCGGCTATGTCGGCACCATCCCGCCGCAACTGGGCAGCGATGCCTGGCGGAAGGACGTCGCGCGCCTCGATGCGGTGCTGGCGCTGGTGACCGGCAAGGTCGACGTGCTGGTGATCGGCAACGATCCCTTTCTCGAAGTCCCCGAGAAGAACCGCAACGATAACTTCAACGCCTATTACGAGGCGGTCGCACGGCAGGTGATCGCGCACCGCGCGAAGAACTGTCCGGCGAGCTGCAAAACGCGACTCTACATGGGTGCGCTCGTCCGGCTGGAGATGCCTGCCGAGCGCAGCAAGGCGGTCGAGCGCTGGATGGGCTTCGTGAAGGCGACTCCCGAGATCGACGGCGTGGCGATCCAGACGCATGTCGGCGAAGTCGACGAGTCCAGGGCCTATCTGAAATACATCCTGCCGCGCCTGCGCCCCGAGCAGAAGTTCGTCGTTACCGACTTCTCGCTGGTCAAGGCCTGGGAGCAGAACATGCGCGGCGAGATCCCCAGGGCGTTCGCCGACAAATATGGGGCGCCGCGCAACGCGCAGAACTGGCAGATCGTCAAGGCTTCGCTGGAGACGCCCTTCTCCAAGGCGCAGTGGGACGAGTTCCTGTCGCAGAGCCCCTGGCTGGAGAGCCGCAAGCATTTCGTGGCCAACCAGATGCAGATCTTCCGCGATACCGGCCGACTCGCCGTCGCCACCATCGCGTTCACCCAGGGCGCCGCCCCGGCGGGCAAGCTCAGCCCGGGCGCCGCCGCCTGGCAGCTGAACAGCGTCGTCGTCCGGCGCTCCGCCAAGCGGAATCCGGACGGCAGCGCGGCATTCAACTATGCCTGGATCGACGACTTCAAGGCGCTGCAGAAGCAGTAGCGCCACCGCGAACGAGAGGCCCACGCGACATGGACGTCACCCGCAGAACCCTGATCGCCGGCTCGGCCCTGGCCGCGGCAATACCGCTTCGCGCAACCGCCGCACCGATCGAACGCTTCCCGATCTGGCCGGGATCGCCGCCGGGCGGCGCAGGCCTGAACGTGCGCGACGAGACGGTGAGGCGCTCGGTGAACGGCCCGGCGGACGACATCGCCTGGCCGCAGGTCGCAACCCCGATGCTGAACGTCGTGCCCGCGCCACAGCCCAATGGTGGCGCGCTGCTCTATGTCCCTGGCGGCGGCTATGCCCGTGTCGCGGTGGGGCGCGAGGGATCGGGGATCGCGCGGGCATTCGCCGCACGGGGCTTCACCGTGTTCGAGCTGCTGTACCGGCTGCCGCATGACGGCTGGGCCGCGGGCCCCGATGTGCCGCTGCAGGACGCGCAACGCGCAATGCGCCTGATCCGCGCGGGCGCGGCGAGATGGCGGATCGATCCGGCGCGGGTCGCGGCGATCGGCTTCTCCGCCGGCGGGCATCTTGCGGCACGGCTCGCCAGCCGCCCGGCGCTCAGGACCTATGAACCGGTCGATGCCGCCGATGCGCAATCGGCGCGCCCGACCGTGACGGGGCTGTTCTTCCCGGTCATCACCATGACCGAGCCCAATGCGCATGCCCATTCGAAGCGCGAACTGCTGGGCAGCGACACCAGCCCGGATCGGATCGCCCGCTACTCCGCAGAGATCGGCCTGCCCGCCGACATGCCGCCGACCTTCGTCGCGCACGCCGCCGACGATCCGGTGGTCAGCCCTGCCAACAGCCTGATGATGTTCGCGGCGCTGCAGACCGCAAAAATCCCGTCCGAGCTGCACATCTTCGAGAAGGGCGGCCATGGCCTTCCCCTCAGGGAAGGAGGCAAGGAGCATCCCTGGCCTGGCCTGTTCGAGCGCTTCGCGCGCAACCACGGCCTGTAACGCTCGACCTAGCGTCCAATAAGGTGGTGTGGCGGCGGCGGTCTAGGATCCGGTCACCGCTACCGGCTCCAGGACCAGCGCCGATCGTTCCGCCAGCATCGGAATGCGAGCCAGATAGTCCTCGTAATGCGGCGTCTGGCGATGCGCGGCGGCCGCGTCGGCGTCGCGATAGAGCTCGTCGAGGACATAGCGTTCGGGAACAGCCTGATCGCGCCAGAGGTCCCAGCGCAGATTGCCCGGTTCCGCGCGGCAATGCGGCGCCATGCCGAGCAGCAATGCTTTCAGTTCCTCCGCCATGCCCGGATGGGCGGTCAGGCTGGCGGTGATCTTCACGGGGGATTGCGTCATCGCGCCTGCTCCTGCTGCGGGTGGATCTCAGCGATGGCCGAGCACGCCCATCTGCATCACCGTCACGCCGCCCTCGGCAAGCTCGGGCAGGCGCGCGAACCATTGCCGGACATAGGGCATGGCATTGTGCGCCTCGAAATCGGCGCGCGTCGCGAAGATCTCGTAGAAGATGAAATGCCCCGGCGCGTCGCGATCCTCCTGGAGGAAATAGACGAGGTTCTTGGGATCGCTCCGCACCAGCCTGACCAGCGGCAACGTCGCCTCGCGCAGCGCATCTTCCTTGCCCGGCCTGGCGCGGACCTGGGCCACGACGGACCAGGCGCCGTCGGGAATCGCGGCATAGGCGACGCCGGCTCCGGGTTCTGCCGCCGCCGTCTGCGCCATCGCCGCGGGGGCTCCGGCAAGCAGTGCCGGCAGCAGGAGGATGTGCAGAAATCGCATGTCGAATGCCTCCTTCAGCGCGATGCCGCCAGCCGCTTCTGCCGGGCGAAGGCATCGTCGAAGCGGCGCTTCACCGGCCCCAGCGCCTTGACGAATTCGAGCTGCTCGCCCTCGGGGCCCTTGCAGTAGATCAGCTCCCAGCCGTCCGACGGCGCTTCGGTCACCCTGGTGGTGTTCGCACTCTGCGGCGCGGCGCGGCGCTGCTGCTCGGTGGTGACCCGGATCGAGCGGTTGGCGCGCACCTGGGTCATGCCCCGCCGCGCGCTCTCCGTCTCGAGATCGGCGATGAACTTGTTGAAATCGACATCGTCGCGGACATGGAAGCAGATGTGCATCATCCGCGGATAGGCCGGGCTCATATGCTGGACCGGCTCGGCAAAGGCCCTGGGGCCGCCCATCGGCTGGCTTGCATCGCGATATTGCAGCAGCTCGATCACGACATTGTCGAACTGGATGAAGCGCACGTCGAGCCGCTGCGCGCCGCCGCGCAGATCGGGCACGCCGATCGTCTGCGGATCGACGCCCAGCTCGTTTGCCAGGATATCCTGGTCCGCGAGCAAGGTATTATGGACCTGATCGCCCTGGAAATCGCCGTGCCGGAACACTTCGGTGCCGCCCAGCACCTGGGTGTAGAACTCGAACGCGCGCTCCATGTTCTGGACGGTCAGCCCGAAATGCTGGACGCCCTGCAGCCGCGCGGCGAGCGCGGCGCCATCGCGATCGGCAGAGATGGCGCGCGCGGCCGCCGGCGCTGCAAGGCCGGTGAGCATCGCCGCGCCGGTCGCACCCAGGACCTCCCTGCGCACCAGGCCGGCCGGATTGCCGGTATCAGACTTGTCCATGTCGCTTCTCCCCGACGCGGCTGTCACGGGCAGGGAATTAGCATCTGGGGGACGGGAGTGGTGTTAAGCGGCGTAAATTGGCGTGGGCGCCGCGGATTCCACGCCGAGGCGCTAGAGCTCGATGATCCCGCGCTTGAGCGCCACGGTGACCGCCTGGGTCCGGTCGCCGACGACGAGCTTGGCGAAGATGCTCTTCATATGCCCCTTCACCGTGTCCTCCGACAGCTCGAGGCGCCAGGCGATTTCCTTGTTCGCATGACCGGCGGCGACCAGCCGCAGCACCTCCAGCTCGCGCGCGCTCAGCGGATCGTCGCCGGCATGGAACGCGATCTCCTGCGCGATATGCGGCGGGATGTGGCGGCGCCCGGCATGGACCGCACGGATGGTCGTGAGCAGCTCGCGCCGCAGCGAGCTCTTGAGCAGATAGGCGGCGGCCCCCGCCTTCAGCGCCTCGGCCGCCTGGACGTCGCCCTCATAGGTGGTGAAGACGATGATCCGCGCGTTGCGCACCTCTTGCCGCATCGCTTCGATCGCCTCGATCCCGCCCATCACCGGCATCTGCAAATCGACGAGCGTCACGTCGGGCCGCAGGCTGCGGAATGCCGCCAGTCCCTCGGCGCCGTCCGCGGCCTCGCCGACCAGGACGATGTCGGATTCCGGCGCGATCATCGCCGCGACGCCCTCACGCAGCGCGGGATGGTCGTCGACGGTCAGGACTCGGATCGGATCGGCTGGCATCCCCGGTGACATGGACTATCCGCCCCGCCGAAAAAAGCGAGATCGCAGCCAGGCGAGCCAGCCACGCTTCGCATCGGCATAGGCGGCGTCGCCGGGGATCGTCAGCTCGACCTGGGTCCCCTGGCCAGGGCTGCTTTCCACGCAGAGCGATCCGCCGACGCCCTTCGCCCGCTCGCGCATTCCGGCCAGGCCGAAATGCCCCTCGCGCGCGCCCCGTTCGGCGACCTCGGGCGGCAGGCCGGTGCCATCGTCGTCGATCCGCAGGCGAAGCGCGCCGGGCAGATAGCTCAGCACGACTTCGATCCGGCTCGCCTGGGCGTGCCGGAAGGCGTTGCGGATCGCTTCCTCGCCGATGCGCTGCACTTCCTCGCGCACCACCGGGTGCAGCGGGCGGGCGCGACCTTCGGTGGTAAGCGCGAAAGCGGCGGAGGAGACGGCCGCCATGTCATTCGCGGTCTCCACCAGCATCTCGCTGAGATCGCCACTCTCCGTGCGCAGCGCCTGCACGCGCTGCCGACCTTCGACCAGCACGTCCTCGGCACGATCGAGCGCGGCATTGAGGGCGGGTTTCTGCGCCTCGCCCTCGGGCAGCTGGTTGACCATCGACTGGAAGCGCAGCACCAGCCCCTGGAACCCCTGGAGCAGCGTATCGTGCAGCTCGCGCGCGATGCGCTCGCGCTCGGCCAGCCGGACCTCGAGTGCGGAGCGGAGGCGGCTGGAGACCTGGCGGATACGGATTGAGACCAGGATCCACAGCAAAAGCCCCGCTCCGAGCAATTCTATGAGCAGGAACCAGGTCGACTGGAAGAAGGTCGGCTCGATCCTGAACCGCAGGGTCGCGCCGGTCCGGTTCCAGACCCTGTCATTGTTCGATGCGATGACCTGGAAGCGATAATTGCCGGGCCCGAGATTGGCATAGGAGGCGAGCCGCCGGGCGCCCGGATCGACCCAGTCGTCATCCACCCCTTCGAGCCGGTAGCGGAACTGCACGCGCTGCGGCACGGCCAGGCTGAGGCCGGCATAGGCGATGTCGAGCGAGCGGGTCCCGGGCGGCAGGACGAGATCGGCGGGATCGCGGAAGCTGCGCTCGCCCGTGGTGACCGAGCGGATCGCCACCCCCGGCGGCACCATGTTGCGGGCCAGCCTGGCCGGATCGAAGAAGATCGCCTCTTTCGAGGTCTCGAACCAGATGCGGCCGTCGCCGCCGAGCAGCCCCTTCTCGCCCGCGGTGTTGGCCGGCCCAAGCCCCGCGATCGGGCCGTCCTGGATGTCGAACTGCCGCCGGGGAAGCGGCGCCCGGGGATCCTCGAACGCACGCTCGAGATCGGCGGTGGCGACCAGCCAGATGGCATTGTCCCCCATCAGCCAGGATTGCCCGCGCCCAGTCTGCACGAGCCCCCTGAGCTCGCTCACCCAGGGAAAGCGCGTGGCGCTGATGCTGCGCAGCGCGTCGCCGCGCACGCGAACGACACCGCGATCGCCGGCGATGTAGATCTCGTGCGGTCCGGTCCACATATGCGAGAACGGGGAGATTCCGGCCGAACGCAGCGACGTCACCATCTTCCGCCCGCCGCGGATGCGCACCAGATCTTCATCCGCCCAATAGGCGATGTCCCCTTCCCGCGTCGCGAAGAAGTTCCAATGCTCGCCCGACCGTTCGGCCGCCTCTGGCTCGGTAACGACATGCCAGCCCTGCGCATCGTGCCGCATCATCTTCATCGACATCAGCCGGATGAAGAGCCCGTCACGGCCTTCCGCGCATACGCCGGCGATTTCGCCACCGGGCGGCATCGCGAAGCTTTGCGTCACGCGATCACCGATGAACCGATAGACCCGGTTGGGTTCGATCGCCCAGATGCCGCGATCCCGCGCCTTGCAGATCATGGTGTAGCCGCCATTGCGGATCGGGCGCGGCACCTGCCCCGGCGCGACCAGGTACAGGCCCTCGTCGGACATGACGTACACCGACCCGTCGGTCGATCCCGCCATCAGCGCGCTGTTCGTGGTAGGGACGCCGCGTTCGGGCAAGGCGCTGGCGGGACGGAAGCGATCGAGCCCGTTGTTCGTGCCGATCCAGACGCTGCCCTCGGCATCGACGAACTGGGTATAGGCGAGGTCCGAGGTAAGGCCCTGCTTGCTGTCGAACCTCCACAGCCGATCGTCCGGGCCGCGCCGCAGCGGATCGGCGACGGGGAGGTAATAAAGACCCTGTCCCCCGGTCGTGCCCCATATTCCGCCATGGCGATCGAAGACCATTCCCATGAACGAGCCCTTGGGAACCGCGGGCAGCAGGTTGCTGGTCGCAGGCGGCTTGCCGTTGCTATCGAGCAGTACCCGGACGCCCGATCGATCGGACAGCCAGAGCCGCCCCGCCGGATCGGTCGCCAGGCCTTGCTGCCGGCCGCTATGCGGATAGGGTGCGGGCAGGAAACGCTTCCCGCCGCGGGGCAAATAGACCAGCGAGCTATCGTCTTCGCGGGTGACGCTGATCCACAGCGCGCCGTCCGGCCCGACGGTCATTGCCGAGATCGACCCGGCGGGCAGGCCGAGCGGCTCGGCGACGAATTCCCATCGCCCCTTGAACAGGCGCGTCAGCCGTTTCTCCGAGAAGCGGGCGCGGAACGCCACCCAGATCGCGCCGTCGGACGTCTCGACGATCGGCCAGTTCGACGACGGAGGCCGGGGCATGCCGAGATCGACGAGGCGCCCGCCGCGATAGGCGGCGATCCCGCCGGTGCCATAGCCGACCCACAACTCGCCCGACCGGGTGACCCATAAAGACGCCGCGTCTTGCCGATCCATGCGCGAACCGGCCGGCGGCGCGATGTGCTCGAAGGTCACGCCATCGAACCGGTACAATCCCTTCGTCGTCCCGAGCCACAGATATCCATCCGGCGTCTGGGCGATCGCGCCGATGTCCGTCGGTGCGCCGTCGTCGACCGTCCAGCGTGTGTGCTTGAACTGCTCGAAGCCCAGCCGGGGAATCTGCGCCCGGGCCGGCAAAATAGCGGCGGCGAGGACAGCGAGGCCGGCCACCAGAAGCATCCGCAATGCACACCAGTCCGGCGACGACGCTCTGCGCATCGAATCCCCTTTTTCAGCTCCGACCCAACGCCTTTTCCTACCCGCGCAACCTGGGGCGACCGGGCCGCCCGGGCACCCCCCGAAAGGGGTGCCGGACGCTAGCCAATATCGAGGTATCCGCCCCTGCCCGGCCGCTGTACCCCGGTCGCATGAGGCAGAGTTTCGCCGTGCACCCTGATGGAATTGCGGGTGCCGGCCTGCTGCTCCTGCGCTGCGCCCTGGCATTGTACGTCGTCAAATGGGTGCTGGCGACCACCATCCCGCACTGGGCGCTTTTTCTGCTGAGCCTGAGCGTGCTGGGACTGATCTTCGGCTTCTGGACCCGCTTCATCGCGCTGGCCTGTGCGGGGCTCGGCCTGCTGCTGCTCGTTGGGCATGGCGGCGCGGCACTGCTATATCCGGGCGCGGAGATTCTCCAGGCGCTGGCGCTCGCTGCGCTGGGGCCGGGCGCATTCTCGATCGACGCGATGCGTTTCGGCCGGGCGAAGGTGTCCCTTTCGCGCAGGGAATGACCCCCGAAAGGGTGGCCGGCGCCAACCTCGCCCCGGTCTGTCGGTTCGCGCCAGGGTCTGCGAGTTTCACTGTGCCTGCAAGGGAGGCCAGCCATGAGCGAAATGCCCGTCACCGTGCTGCCATCGGCCCATCACCGCTTGCCGCGCCGCCACGATGCCGGGGCGTGGTTCGCATTCGGCGAATTCGTGGTCGACGTGCGCGCCCGAAGCCTGGAGCGCGCGGGCGAACCGGTCGCGATCGGCGACCGCGCGTTCGACCTGCTCGTCGTGCTGCTCCGCGCGCAGGGCGACATCGTCAGCAAGGCGGGGATCGTCAACTATGTCTGGCCCTCGACCTTTGTCGAGGAAGCCAATCTCCGGGTGCAGGTGGCTTCGCTCCGCAAGGCGCTGGGCGACGCGCGCGACCGGGTGAAGTGCGTGATCGGCCGGGGCTATCTGTTCGTCGGGGACCCCGATGCCTGCGATCCCCTGCTTGCTGCGACGATCTTCGACTTCGGCACGAACCGGCGCGTCTTCGCGCACAGCAGCTAGGCAGGCGTTCAGCGGGTCGCGACCTTCCGGTCGAGAAAGTCCCGGATCAGCGGTGCCATCTCGGCCAGCCGATCCTCGAGCGCGAAGTGGCCGCTGTCCAGCAGGTGCAATTCGGCGTCGGGCAGGTCGCGCAGATAGAGGCGCGCGGCTTCGCCCGGGAAGATCTTGTCGTTCCTGCCCCAGACGATCAGCGCCGGCGGACGGTGCGCGCGGAAATAGGCCTGGAATTTCGGATAGAGCGGCAGGTTGGTGCGATAGTCATAGGCGATGTCGAGCTGGATTTCCCGGTTGCCCGGCCGATCGAGCAGCGCCTGGTCGTGCACCCAGTTGTCCGGGCTGATCCGCGACACGTCGCCCATGCCGTCGGTATATTGGAACCTGGTGGTTTCCAGCGTCACCAGCCCGGCCAGCGCCGCGCGCCGCGCGGGCGTGCCCTCGGCCCAATAGGCCCTGAGCGGGTCCCAGAATGCGCCCAGCCCCTCTTCATATGCATTGCCGTTCTGGACGATCAGCGCACGCACCCGCTCGGGATGGCTGAGCGCCAGGCGGAATCCAATCGGCGCGCCGATATCCATCACGTACATCGCGTAGCGCTTCGCGCCGAGCCGCTGGACGAGCGCATCCACCATCTCCGCGAAACGCGCGAAGGTGTACGCGAACTGCCGGGGGTCAGGCGCATCGCTCTGGCCGAAGCCGGGATAGTCCGGCGCGATCACGCGATATCTGTCCGCCAGCAACGGGATCAGGTTGCGGAACATGTGCGACGAGCTGGGGAAGCCGTGAAGGAGCAGCACCACCGGCCCGTCCGCCGGACCGGCCTCACGATAGAAGAGCTTCACGCCATCGATCGTCTCGGTGCGATAATGGACCACGGCCGGGGCCGGACGCGCCGCCACCGGGTCGTCGCCCGGATGCGCCGCGGCGGCGGATGACGCGAGCGCCAGTGCCATCAGCACCGGCGCCGCGCCCAGGACCAGTCGGTTCATCGGAACCTCCCCGTCACCTGCGATCGCTATTTGACTTCGACCGCCGCGCTTTCGATCAGCTTCGCGACTTCGCCCGGATGGGCGAGCATCACCGCGTGGCTGCTCTGGATCTCGACGATCTTCGCCTTGGCCCGGGTCGCGAGGAAGCGCTGCGTGCTGGGCGGCACCATGTGATCCCGCGTCGTCAGCATGAAGCGGACGGGCTTGTCCTTCCACGCCGCCTTGGCGATCTTGGCCTGGACGGCGCCCAGGCCCCAGGGGACCTGCGATGCGGCCATGAACCTGGTGGTCGAGGCATCGACATCGGGCGCGAAGGCGGCGGGGAACTTGGCCGGATCGACGAGGAGGAACCCGTCGCTCGGCGGGAGCAGCGGGGCACCCTCCTCTCCCGGCGTCGGGCGCGTCGCCAGCTCGAACACCGTCTCGCCCACATCGGGCGCGAAGGCAGCGAGATAGACCAGGCTGCGGACCTTCGGATCGGCCCCCGCCTCGGTGATGACCGCACCGCCATAGCTGTGGCCGACCAGCACGACGGGCTTGGTCGCCCGCGCGATCACCTGGCGCGTGGCCTCGACATCGTCTTTCAGGGTCACGGTCGGGTTCTGGACGACGAGCACCTCATAGCCGTCGCGCGTGAGTATGTCATAGACCGGCTTCCAGCCGGATGCGTCGACGAAGGCGCCGTGCACCAGCACGATCGAGACGGGCTTTTCGCCCGGGGTCTGGGCGGAAGCGGTAGAAGCAAGAGTCATGGCGAGCAGCACTTCAAGGGCGATGGGTTTCATCACAGTGTCTCCAGGTCGGCAGAGGCGGTGGCGCGGTAGCGGTCGAGGGCGGCGACGAGCGCCTTGGCGATCGGATGATCCGACCGCGGATTCTGTCCGGTGATGAGCTCGCGGTCCTCGACCACATAGGGCTCGAAATCGATCGCGGTGGTGCTCACCTCCCCGCCGGCCAGGCCCAGCGCATAGGGCATGTCGAAATAGAGCTTGGCGTGGAGGATGTTGTCCTCGATCACCTTCTCTTCGGTCGCCGAGAAGACGGTCATCCGGTAGCCGGCATATTGCCAGCCTCTGGCCCATTCCCGCGCCTTCTCGGCGTCGCCGGCGATCAGCGCGGCGCGGAACTCGCGGGCATAGGGCATGGCGGCGGCCGAGGCGATCGGGCCGTGGCACAGCATCGCGGTCGGCTTCGCCTGCGCGTGGAAATGGCGCAGGATCTCGCCGATCTCCTGGTCCTGCATCAGGTCGACGACCGGCGCCTGGCCGCCGGGAACGAACAGGCCGATATAGTTGTCGATCCCCTCGTCCAGAACCGACCGCAACGTGCGCGGCTGCATCGAAGCATCCTCGGCATAAAAGGCCTTGGCGCGCCGATAGGCTTCGACGTCGCCGCCGAAATGCTCGGGCTTGTCCGATGCCGGATCGATATGCGGCTGCTGGCCGTTCGGCGTGGCGAGCACGACTTCATAGCCGGCATCGACCAGCGCCATCGCGGGCACGACGGTCTCGTTGAGATATTGGCCGGTCGCGCCCCAATATCCGCCCCGCGTCTCGATGCGGGTCGCGCTCGATCCCAGGATCACCACTTTACCCTTGCGCATGCACTCCTCCATTGCTTCGGACTGCCGAATGGAACGATGCATCGCGTCTACGCCTGCGCCACCGGCGCCGCGCGTCATTCGCTGTAAGTTTCGGTAAAATCGCCGGTGGGCTGTCGGGCCGCTTCAGGGCCCGTCACGCATCCAGCAATGCGGCGATCTGCGCTTCCGCGATTGCCCGCGCTTCGTCCGCATCGAGCACCGCGGGGGAAAGGCAGAGCTCGAGCCACAGGCCATCGACCAGAGCGGCAATCGCGATCGCCGCGCGGCGCCGTGCAGTCGGGCGGAGACCGCATGCGGCCAGCAGGGCCTCCAGTTCCTCGCGATAGCGGGCATATTGGACATCGTGGAGCGCCGCGATCTCGCCGCGCGCGATCACCAGTCCCCAGAACGCCGTCCAGGTGGCAAGCAGCGCGCGGTCGGCAATCGGAGGTGCGAAGCTGGCTGCGACATAGGCAAGGAGCCGCGCATGCGGATCGTGCCCGGCCGCTTCCATCGCGCTGTCGAGCGCTGCCGACACCTGCTCACCGACATGGGCATAGGTCGCGGCGATCAGCGCATCGACGCCGCCGAAATGATGCGCGACCAGCCCCGGCGAGACGCCTGCCTCCAGCGCGATGGCGCGTACCGATGCGCCGCTCGCACCGTCGCGCGCCAGCACGCGTGCCGTTGCCTCGATCAGCGACAGGCGCCGCGCATCGGGTTCGGCACGGGTGAAGCCGGGCTTGCTCATCGTGTGAGCCTATTATACGATCGTACAACAAGCAACGCCCGGAGCCGGCCATGGCAACCTTCGCCCCCTTGCCCGAACCGGGCCGCGACCCCGATGCCGACTGGTCGCTGCCGGGCTGGATCTATACCGATCCCGAGTTCCTCGAGCTCGAGACCGCGCATATCCTGCGCCCGTCCTGGCAGATCCTCTGCCACGAGAGCGACCTGGCGGAGCCGGGCGACTGGCGCACCCTCTCCTATCTGGGCGAGAATGTCGTCGCGGTGCGGGGGCGCGACGGGGTGGTGCGGGCCTTCCACAATGTCTGCCGCCACCGCGCGATGCGGATCGTCGAGGGCGACAGCGGTTGCACCCGGAAGCTGGTCTGCCCCTATCACGCCTGGGCCTATGAGCTGGACGGCCGCCTGTCGGGCGTGCCGATGCGGCAGGACTATCCGGCGCTCGACATGGACGCGAGCGGGCTCGTGCCGGTCGACCTGTCGATCTGGCGGGGCTTCGTCTTCGTCCGGCTCGAGGATGATGGCGGGCCCTCGGTCGCCGAGATGATGGCGCCCTATGAGGCGGAGATCGCACCCTATCGCTTCGAGGCGATGCGGCGGATCGGCGACGTCCGGACGCGCGACCGCGCGGTCAACTGGAAGAATGTCGGGGACAATTATTCGGACAATCTCCACATCCCCGTCGCGCATGACGGGCTGACCCGGCTGTTCGGCAAATCCTATGCGATCGAGGCGTCGGGCTGGGTCGACAAGATGTCCGGCCAGCTCGTGGACCGCGTCTCGGCGAATCCGTGGGAGGCATTCTACCAGCGCCATCTGCCGCGCGTCGATCACCTGCCCGAGGCCAGTCAGCGGTTGTGGCTCTATTACAAGCTGTGGCCGAACATGGCGTTCGACATCTATGCGGACCAGATCGACTTCATGCAGTGGCTGCCGGTCTCGCCGACGACCTGCGTGCTGCGCGAGATGGCCTTCGCGCTGCCCGATGACCGCAGGGAGATGAAGCTGGTCCGCTATGCCAACTGGCGGATCAACCGCGTCGTCAACGCCGAGGACACCTGGCTGATCGAGCGCGTCCAGCAGGGCATGGCGTCGCGCAGCTATACCGCCGGGCCTATCGGCGCGAGCGAAGTGTGCCTGCGCAGCTTCGCCGCCAAGGTCCGCGCGATCATTCCCGAGGCCCGGCTGCACCGCGCGCCGGCACCGGGCTGGTCGCGCCGTCCGCGCAACATCTGATTCTCGGGGAGGAAGCATGAAGCGATACGACGCGATCGTCATCGGTGGCGGGCACAACGGACTGGTCTGCGCCTTCTATCTCGCCCGGGCGGGCCTCAAGGTCCGCGTGCTTGAGCGGAGGCACGTCGTCGGCGGCGCGGCGGTGACCGAGGAATTCCATCCCGGCTTCCGCAACTCGACCGCGAGCTACACGGTCAGCCTGCTCCGGCCCAAGGTGATCGCCGACATGAAGCTGCACGAGCGCGGCTTCCGGATCATCGAGCGGACGATCAGCAACTTCTTTCCGTTCGAGGACACCTATCTCAAGCTCGGCGGCGGCACGGCGCGAACCCAGGCCGAGTTCGCGCGCTTCTCGCAGAAGGACGCGGACGCCTATCCGGCCTATGACGCCGCACTCGAGAAGGTCGCCCAGGTGCTGCGCGACCTCGCGCTCAAGACGCCCCCCAATGTCGGTGGCGGGCTGCGCGCGCTGCTGAGCGGCGCGGCGCAGGGCTGGCCGCTGTCGAAGATGGGGATTGATGCGCAGCGCGACCTGCTCGACGTGTTCACCAAGTCGGCGCGCGACTTCCTCGACGGCTGGTACGAGGACGATCACGTCAAGACCGCCTTCGCCTTCGACGCGGTCGTCGGCAATTATGCCGGTGTGTCGACGCCCGGCTCGGCCTATGTCCTGCTCCACCACGTCTTCGGCGAAGTGAACGGGAAGCTCGGCGCCTGGGGGCATTCGGTGGGCGGCATGGGCGCGATCACCCAGGCGATGGCGCGCGCCTGCGAGGATGCCGGCGTCGAGATCAGCCTGGAGGCACCCGTTGCGCGGGTGCTCGTCGATGGTGGCAAGGCGGCAGGCGTGCGGCTGGAGAGCGGGGAGGAGATCGCCGCGGGGATCGTCGCCGCCAATGTCGGGCCGGCGATGCTCTATCGCCAGATGCTCGACACCAGCGACCTGCCCGCCGACTTCAACAAGCGGATGCGGAGCTTCAAGACCGGCTCGGGCACCTTCCGGATGAACGTCGCGCTCAGCGAGCTGCCGGACTTCAGCGTGCTGCGCGGCAAGGAGAAGGCCGAACACCACACCGCCGGGATCATCATCGCGCCAGGCATGGACTATATGGACCAGGCATTCGACGACGCGAAGGCGCAGGGCTGGTCGAAGAAGCCGATCGTCGAGATGAAGCTGCCGACCACGGTCGACGACAGCCTGGCGCCCGAGGGGATGCACATCGCCAGCCTGTTCTGCCAGCAATTCGCGCCGCAGCTGCCGGATGGGCGCAGCTGGGACGATGCGCGCGAGGAAGTCGCCGACCTCATCATCGACACGGTCAACGACCATGCCCCCAATTTCAAGGCGAGCGTGATCGCCCGGCAGATCCATTCGCCGCTCGACCTCGAGCGCAAGTTCGGGCTGATCGGCGGCGACATCTTCCACGGCACGATGGGGCTCGACCAGCTCTGGGCGGCACGGCCGGTGCTCGGGCATGGCGACTATCGTGCGCCGGTCGCGGGGCTCTACATGTGCGGGTCGGGGACCCATCCGGGTGGCGGCGTGACGGGTGCGCCCGGGCACAATGCCGCGCACGAGATCCTGCGCGATCGCTCGCTGGTGCGGCGGCTATTGCCGATCTGACCGGCTTCGTCGCACCCAGAGGAAGACCGGGATGCCCAGCACGAGCAGCCCCAGCCCCCATGCGTTGGCGTGCAGGCCGAGCCCGTAGATCATCCACAGCACGAAGCCGGCAGAGGCGACCGCGGCCAGTTGCGCCGGGCGGTCGCCGGCGAGCAGCTTGAGCCCGGCCAGCGCGCTGACGAAATAGGCGAGCATGCCGGCGGCAAGGCTGATCGTCGCGATCTCGGCGAACAGTGCGCCGGTCGACCCGGTATAGTTGAGCGCCATCACGATCGTTACCAGCACGCCCGACACCAGATGCGCGCGCGCCGGGGTGCCGTGGCGGCTCTCGCGGGCGAACCAGGCCGGGAAGACGCCGCCGCGCGCCATCGCCCAGGGCATCTCGCCCTGCAGCAGGACGAAGCCGTTGAGCGTCCCGAGCGCGCTGATCGCCGCGAAGAGGGCGACGACCTGCAGCGCACCACTTCCCCATGCGCGGCCGAGGAACTCGGCGAGCGGCGCGGGCGAGGCGGCGGTCACGTCCGCGGGCATCATCAGCCCGATCGAACCCGCGACCAGGACATAGACCACCCCAGTCAGCGCCGTGCCGAGCAGCGTGGCGAGCGGCACGGTCCGCGCCGCGTTCCTTACCTTGTCGGCAGGAACGGTCGCGGATTCGACGCCGAGGAAGCCCCAGAAGGTGAGCGCCACCGCGCCGGCAATGGCATTGGCGCTGATCGGCACCGCCGGGTTGGCGGCGATGGCGGCGCCACCCTCGCGCGCCAGCAGCCAGATTGCGAGCAGGACCACCGCGACGAGCGGCGCCAGCTTCAGCACCGCGGTCACCAGCTGGATTCGCCCGGCCAGCGCAACGCCGCGGATGTTCACGGCGACGGCGGCCCAGATCAGCAATAGCGCGGTGGCGAACGCAGGCATGCCGCTGCCGAGCTGGGGGAACGGCACGCTGAGCGCGCTCACCACGGCGATGGCGAGCGCGCCATTGCCCGCCCAGACCAGGATCCAGTAGCTCCACGCCACCGCGAACCCCACCGCCGGGCCGAACGCGGCGTCGGCAAAGGCATAGGGTCCGCCGGCACAGGGAATCCGTGCCGCGAGCCGGGCGAACACAAAGGCCAGCGCCATGGCGCCGAGGATCGTCACGCCCCAGCCGATCAGCGCATTAGCGCCGAGCGGGGCAAGCGTCGCGGGCAGCAGATAGATGCCCGACCCGATCATGTTGCCCACCACCAGCGCCAGCGTCGGCCAGAAGCCGAGGGCGCGCCGTGGCGGAGAGAGCGTGTCGCTCACGCGGCCGCGATGGCGATGATCGCGCGCCGGGCGATCAGCATGGCCGCCCCAGCCGGCAGGCTCAGCAGTTGCCGCCGCCTTCCGGGCACCGGTCCGTAACCTGCGTGTCGAAACCGAAGAAGAGTGCGAACAGCAACGCCAGATCTTCCATTGACCGATCCTCTGCACGGTGAGCGAGACCGGCAGCATACACGCTGCTCGACGCAATGCCATTGCATTCACCACTATTGGAAAGGCCACCCCGGCGCCGCGGCGAACGCGTCTTCCCGCTTGATCGCGCGGCGCGTGCGTGGTCACATCGCGCGATGCTGGCGACGCGCTTTCCTCCCGACCTGCTGGACGCCGCGCTCGCGCTGCACGACAACCGCCTTCCGGAAGCCGAGCGCGGTCTCAAGGCTTATCTCAAGCGCGATCCCTTCGATGCCCGCGCGATCCGCATGCTCGCCGAGCTGGCCGGCCGGATCGGCCGGCTGAAGGATGCCGAGAACCTGCTGCGCCGCGCGGTCGAGATCGCGCCTGCCTTCACCGCGGCCCGCGCCAATCTCGCGCTGGTGCTCTACCGCCAGAACCGCGCGAGCGACGCGCTCGAGGAACTCGACCAGTTGATCGCCGCGGAGCCCGATCATCCTGGCCATGCCAATCTCAAGGCCGCCACGCTCGGCCGGCTGGGGGCGTTCGAGGAAGCGATCCAGCTCTACGAGCACGTGCTCGCCACTGCCCCTGACCAGCCCAAGCTGTGGATGAGCTATGGCCATATGCTCAAGACGGTGGGCCGCCAGGCCGACGGCATCGCTGCCTATCGCCGGGCTATCGCGCTGCGCCCCGAGCTCGGCGAAGCGTGGTGGAGCCTCGCCAATCTCAAGACGGTGCGCTTCGACGATGCCGACATCGCGGCAATGGGAGCCGCGCTGGCCGACAGCGCCATCGGCGACGAGGACCGCTTCCACCTCGATTTCGCGCTGGGCAAGGCATTCGAGGACCGGCGCGAGGCCGACCGGGCGTTCGCGCATTATGCCGCGGGCAACCGGCTGCGCCGCACCCAGCTCGTCTATGATGCCGACGAGACCGAGCGCTTCGTCGACGATTGCATCGCGCTCGCCACCGGCGATTTCCTCGCCGATCGCGCCGGCTGGGGCTGCGATGCGCGCGACCCGATCTTCATCCTCGGCATGCCGCGCGCAGGCTCCACCCTGGTCGAGCAGATCCTCGCCAGCCACAGCGCGATCGAAGGGACGACCGAGCTTCCCGACCTGCCCGCCCTCGCCCGCCGCATCCCCAATTACCCGCATGGCCTGGCCGAGCTGACGCGAGAGCAGGCCCGAGACCTTGGCGAGGAATATCTTCGCAGGACCGCGGTCCAGCGCAGGACCGACCGGCCCTTCTTCATCGACAAGCTGCCCAACAACTGGGCGCATGTCCTGCTGATCCGCCTGATCCTGCCCAACGCCGTGATCATCGATGCGCGCCGCGAGCCGCGCGCCTGCTGCTTCTCCAATTTCAAGCAGCATTTCGCGCGCGGCCAGGCGTTCAGCTATGCGCTCGACGACATGGGCCGCTATTATCGCGACTATGTGCGGATGATGGCGCATCTCGACCGCGTCCAGCCGGGCAGCGCCTATCGCGTGATCCATGAGACGCTGGTCGCGGATACCGAGGCCGAGGTGCGCCGGTTGCTCCAGGCCTGTGGTGTCGGGTTCGAGCCCGCCTGCCTCACCTTTCACGAGACCGAGCGCGCGGTGCGCACCGCAAGCTCGGAGCAGGTGCGCCAGCCGATCTTCACCGGCGGAGACAGCGCCTGGCGCCCCTTCGCGCCGCATCTGCAGCCGCTGATCGCCGCGCTGGGCGATATCGTCGATCCCTATCCGCAGGTGCCCGGCAACTTGTAACGTTGCAGAAACATCACGGTCCCCAAAGATTTCACACGCGTTTCCGGCACGCCGATTGACGGCTGCTGCATCGCAGCACAGTCTCCCATGACATTGAGATTACACTGGGGGCTGCGATGATATTATCCGTGCGCCGTGCCGTGATTTCCGGGTTGCTCGCTTCGACGACCCTGTCCTTCCCCGCCATGGCGCAAGCCCAGAGTACCCAGACAACCCCTTCCGAGCTTCCCCCCGATCAGGACGAGATCGTCGTCACCGCGCAGAAGCGCGACGAGAATATCCAGTCGGTCCCGATCAGCATCCAGGCGATCGGCACGCGCAAGCTCGATCAACTCAACATCTCGAACTTCAACGAGTTCACCCAGCTGCTGCCTTCGGTGGCCTTCCAGACCTCGCAGCCCGGTGTCACCACCGTCTATATGCGCGGCGTGGCCTCGGGCGGCGACGGCAACCATTCGGGCTCGCTGCCTTCGGTCGGCAGCTATCTCGACGAACAGCCGGTGACGACGATCGGCGGCACGCTCGACGTCCATATCTACGATATCGCCCGGATCGAGAGCCTCGCCGGGCCGCAAGGCACGCTCTATGGCGCGTCGAGCCAGGCAGGCACGATCCGCATCATCACCAACAAGCCCGACACCTCGGGCTTCGAGGGGCGGGTGGATATCGAGGGCAACACGGTCGCCCATGGCGGCCAGGGCGGCAAGATCGAGGGCATGATCAACGCGCCGCTGTCGAGCTTCGCGGCGCTCCGTGTCGTTGGCTTCTATCAGCGCGACGCCGGATATATCGACAATGTCGCCGGCACGCGCAGCTTCCTGCCGATCCCGGGCGGCATCACCGTCAACAACAACGCGTTCGTCAAGGACAACTACAACGACACCGATACCTGGGGCGGCCGCGCCGCGCTCAAGGTCGATCTCGACGATGTCTGGACGGTCACGCCGACCGTGCTCTACCAGGAGATGCGCGGGCACGGCAGCTATGCGTTCGACCCGCGGGTCGGCGACCTTCAGGTCCAGCATTTCTATCCCGAGAGCCGCCACGACCGCTTCATCCAGGGCGCGCTGACGATCGAAGGCAAGATCGGCAACTGGGACCTGACCTATGCCGGTGCCTATCTCGACCGGAAAGCCTATTCGGCAACCGATTATACCGACTATTCCGAGGCCTACGACAATCTCTACGCCTCGGTCGGCGGGCTTGCCGGCTATTTCTACTATCAGGACAATGCCGGCAATACGATCGACCCGCGCCAATGGGTGATCGGCACCGACCATTTCAAGAAGACCAGCCAGGAACTGCGCGTGGCCTCGCCGTCAACGGATCGCTTCCGGATCGTCGCGGGCATGTTCTATCAGCGCCAGTCGAACCTGATCCACCAGGATTACAAGATCCCGGGGCTCGGCACCGCCGTGTCGGTCAACGGCTCGCCGGGCACCCTCTGGCTGACCCAGCAGCACCGCGTCGACAAGGATTACGCGATGTTCGGCGAGGCGAGCTTCGACATCTCGCCCAAGCTGACCTTCACCGCGGGCGCGCGCGTCTACATCTATGACAACTCGCTGATCGGCTTCTTCGGCTTCGGCCGGAACCCTGGCGTCGATCCCGGCGACGGGCGCCCCTACAGCGCATCGCCGTTCAACGCCGCGGGAAGCTCCCGCACCGGTGTCGCGAGCTGCTTCATGGCCGATGGCAGGACGCTGCGCGACGCCTATCTCGATGGCAGCCCCACCAACACGCTACTGCCCGCCATGGTGGCCGGCGGGCCGTGCACCAATCTCGCGACCTATGCGAGCGGCAAGCTGATCCCCAAGAAGACGATCGATCAGGGCGTGACCTATCGCTTCAATCTGACCTGGAAGCCGACCGACGACCTGCTGTTCTACGCCGTCGCGTCCAGCGGCTTCCGCCCTGGCGGCATCAATCGCCGCGGGGACGTGGCGCCCTATTCCACCGATACGCTCTACAATTACGAGCTCGGCTGGAAGACGACGCTGGCCGATGGCAAACTGCGCTTCAACGGCGCGATCTATCAGCAGAACTGGAAGGCCTTCCAGTTCTCCTTCCTCGGGCCCAACAGCTTCACGATCATCCAGAACGGGCCCGATGCGCGCATCCGCGGCGCCGAGATGGATGCCAATCTCTCACTGGGCGGGCTCAACCTCACCGTCGCCGGATCCTATACCGATGCCAAGACGCGCGAGGATCTGTGCGCGACGCAGGTCTGTATCGGCGACGGCAGCGACGTGCTCGCGCCCAGCGGCACGCGCCTGCCGATCACCCCGCGCTTCAAGATCAGCAGCACCGCGCGCTACTCGGTCCCGCTGGGATCGGGCCGCGGCTATGTGCAGGGGCTGATCGCCCACCAGAGCTCGGCATCGCCGGACATCCGCGTCGCCAAGGCCGCCGCTCTTGGCCGGATCGAAGCCTATACGACCGGCAATCTGGCGTTCGGCTTCGAGCTGGCCCGCTACAGCCTCGAGCTGTTCGCGCAGAACATCTGGGACGAGCGCGGCCAGATCTCGCGCTTCCAGCAATGCGGTGCCTGCGACCAGCGCCCCTATATCGTCCCGATCACGCCGCGGACCATCGGCATAAGGGCGGGGGCCAAGTTCTAAGGGCGGGACGGGGTTGGCCGCCGCTCGGGATCCAGGATCCCGAGCCGGCCACGGCCCGGGCGGGGATCTGCGCGTCGCCGAGGCCTGCGACATCGTGGATTGCTACGAAAGCTTCCGTGCATTGGCTGCGTCGGGAATCATCACGAGGCGGCAGAGCACACGCATCACCAAGCATTCCCGCCCGCGCGATGGCAGGCCGACGAAATCACCGAAATCGTATCAAGATACTTGGGCGATTTTTACCCGGCCACTTACGCGACTCCGATGGACGTCAATGGACCGGGCGACGCGCTCATGAGTAGCTTATAATCGAATTATAATCCGATTGTCTTCGGACGGGTTGTTCGTGCGCACGAAGCCGGGTGTGAAAAGCATCCTCCCAGGGGAATGATAGGACGCGGTAACCCATCCCCGCATCGCGCTGGCTTGGCCGGCGCCTTTGGGGCACTGACCGGAGAATAGTTTTCATCCCGAAATGGATATTATTTCGCGGCCCATCACAGCCTGTGAGCGATCGCGATCCGCAAGAACCTTCTTGTGTCCGGCTGGAAACCAGGTCCGCCTGCGATTCGGATTCGATATTAAGATATGGTATTTTCTGGATATTTTTTAGGCACCAAATCTTACCCTAATCAAGCTTGCCGCGCTTTCTCGCGACGATTCCCAAGTGCGCTTCGCTCAGCCGGGCGACGCAGCGTAGGATGTTGTCTTACTGCTCTTCTTATGTACTATTCCGCCCGGGAAGAGGGGCGGGACAATTGCAGACTATTGGCGATGCGATTCGGCTGATACTGCCGAGCGGAAGTAATCCTATTGGCTTTTTCTCTGGCGGCCCAAGCTGGAACACCTGCCCCATCTATCCACCCGATCTCTTTGCCGTTTCAGGAAAGCTGATCGACCTAAGCGGGGCCTATCATCACGTTCATCCATGTGAGATGCCCCTCCATCGCCCTGGAGATCGGCTGGTTCGCATTACGAATTCGGACGTCGATTGGGCAGATCGCAACGCAAAAGCATGGCGCCAGAATGGCCAGGCCCAACCGGTGCCAAAGGCCGTCGAGAATGAATGGGCGGCGCTGAAGAAGCACTGGGGCAGCCCATTGTTCGACATGATGGCCGTCACCGACGCGGCACCAAAATGGTGGAAAGCAGCGGTTCGCTTGCTGATGGTCGCCGACCAAGCGTCGGCGGGGCTTGGATTTGGCGAAGCGCGCGATCCGTCCAATCAGGAGGGCAGCTGGATCAGCGAGCTCTGGCGCGAACTCATGCCGCCTAAAGACCCGGCAGAAATCGACGGCAGCCTTCAACACGCCCGATCCAGGGGGATTTGGTCCTATTCCAAAGCGGACCCAGACGTTGTCTGCGTGCTGCCGAAAGTTCGCACCTCGCCGGTCGGGTGCACGATGCGCTCCCTGAGTCACAATCTGGCGCTGCTCCCGCCACGCGGCGTCGCACGGGTGTGGTGGCTCGCTCCTACCTCGGACAGCCCGAACACAGCCGGCGCGCTGAATGTCGTTCTAATACCATACCCCTACTCCATCAGCTCGAGGTGCTTCGTCGCGAAGAACATCAACAAGCGTCATGGTTGGGGCTGGTTCGATGTTGATCAGCGTTGGCTCAGGCCGACCGGCATCGACGCTGCGCAGGCACGGGATGAAATTGCCGAATACCTCGTGTCGATCGTCGAAGCCGCTGCGGCGGACATGGGCGAGATCCACGGCCTAGTGATGCCGGAAATGGCCCTCGACTACGATCTATTCGAGGCGGTCGCCTACCGGCTCGGCCGCAGCACCGTGCGCAAGGACATCGAATTCTTCATGTGCGGCACAAGCGGCAACGCGCGCCGTGAGGGGAATTTTGCATGCACGGCTACCTTCCTGCGACTTCCAGACGACGATCTCGAAGTCTGCGCTTTCCCGTTATTCGACGATCGTCAAAAGCATCATCGTTGGCGCCTGGATCGCTATCAAATCTCGCGCTACGGACTTACCAGCGCGCTCGATCCGAAATATCTCTGGTGGGAAGAACTGCCGATCTACAGTCGAAGCCTTTCGATGCAGCAGATCCGCGGCAGCTCAGTCCTGACAGCAATGATATGCGAAGACCTTGCGCGTGTTGATCCTTGCCAGGAAGCTCTGCGATCGATTGGCCCAGATCTGATCTTTGCGCTGCTGATGGACGGTCCACAGCTCAGGAGCCGCTGGCCTGGGAGATACGCCACCGTACTAGCTGAAGATCCCGGCTCATCCGTACTCACCATGACTTCGCTGGGCTTGATCTCGCGCGCCAATGAGTCCGGGAGCGATCCCGCCTCGCAAGTCATCGCACTCTGGAAGGACCTTGAGATCGATCGGCGCGAGATTCGCCTCGAACCGGGGTCGTCAGGCGTGTGCATTACCCTGAATGTAAGCGAGCAGGAGGAATTTACCCTCGACGGACGCTCGGATGACCGAAGCGCACCCGTCTGGACACTCGGTTCCGTGCGCCAGATTGCCCGCACCGATATTCAGAATGTACCGGCCTGGATCGATCGCTGCCCGTGAACGCGAATATTCGAGAACTACCCCGTACGGCGCGCCGATACGCGGTCGAGATCCGCGCTGCCGCGCCGTGCGTCGAGTTCCCCGCGATTTGCCTCAACATACTGACGGACAGACGACATGCCGTTAAGCATAGCGTCGAGTTCCCGACGCTTGAGCTCGTCCCGATCGCGAAGCGCCTTGATCGCATTCGCAAGGCGAACAGATTTGGCGTCAACGTCGATAGCCGACTGATTCTCTACCTTATCCATGCAACGCCTATGGCGATGCCCCCTTATTGCTTCAAGTGAAAACTTTGCCAGCATCGGACTGAACGAGGTAAACATAAGATGATTGGAGCCGATCCGAACCGCTCGCGAAACAGAATCCTTGAGCTTCTTCGAAATCCACCAGAGCTAGACTTCGGAATTCTTTCTTCGCATCCAATAGTTTGCGTCGAGCCGCGGCTCGAGCGCGTGAGCAAGGGGGCGTCAGAAGCCAGGCCAGCCGAAGCCCTTGAAGAGATACGGGCGATCCTGAAGGAAGGTACGCAGAAACTCCAATATGGTTGCCTCACGCCCGCGATGTGGCGCCGCTATGTGCGCTTCGCCGGGGATCGGATCTCGCGACCCAGCCGAGGGAAGCAGCAGACGCTCATTGCCGGCAAAGGAATCCCCCAGGGGTTTCGTAAGATAAACTGGTCCGAAGAATCAGCACAGCACTGGTTCAAAGAAGTTCTTGTGCCGCAAATGAACGGTCGCGATGGAGCGACCGCCTATATACTCGGAGAACCGGGAGCAGGAAAATCCACCCTCCTAAAGTTCCTACTTAATTTAAATGCAAAGTGGCTCGCAAATAGAAAGATGGTATTCTCCCGATTTGAATTTTTCAAGTATTATACCTACTGGCATGACCAAACTGATCGTATAGAACACTCACTGCAACGTTACATCTCATACATATTGCTTAGAGATTTGGTACGATCATTTCAGTATAATCACCACCCCGATGGCACCATGACAAGAGTCGACTTTGGTCCATTCAGCAAGTGGCAGCTTGGAAACACAGTTAACGAGGCAGCCACGACCAGTGGCATGTCAGGCAACATAAGCAAGGAGGTCATCGAGAACATCGTTGACCTCATAGACGCAGCCAGTGGCGATACAAAACTCGACACTTCGATGCTGAAGAGCATCAATCATGAGCACCGCGTTATGTTGGCGAATTACTTTGCCCGACGATACTCATGCGAGATCGGGCTGATCGTCGACGGCCTTGACTGCGTATCAATTGCCGACGAACAACTCGACACGAAGCGCGCAAAGGTGATGAAAGAAATCGGCGACCGATCGCGCCGACTCACCGACTTTGTCCTTTGGGACAATGGAGAACGGCACGTCACGGTACCGACCTCGAAGATATTCGTGATGCGGAAGAGCACATTCTTCTTCTATAAAGAGTTCGCCGACATCGATCGATCCGACGCCCTGCAATTCGAAGTGGGTGAAATCGACGCCGAAGTGGCGATGTACAATGCAGTAACCCGCGCAACAGACAGGTGGATGGAGCGTTTCGGAGGCCAGCAACCGGCGCAGGATGCCTTCGAGAAGCGGCGATCGGAACTATGGCGCGCCACCGCGTTCAGCATGCGCTCGATCGGGCGGTTACTCCAGATCGACCCAGAGCACCACCGCATCTACGATATCTTTGGTGGCAACCTGCGCACAGTCTTCGACTTCATGGAACGGCTGCTCGACTGGTTCTTAGAAGAAGCGATCTCGGCCGGCACACTCTCTCTCGCGGGCAAATCGTCGCTGGAGGAGGCCTTTCACTTCCTCGCCAGCCCCGACGCCCGGCGACTTCTCAAACGACGAAACTACCGCGTGATGGAGTCGCTCGTATACGGACAGCAACCCTGGTTCGAGAATGCCCTGAAACTCGATCGGGCGACACGTAATGTCTTCCAAGGCCCCTCGGACGAGGAAACGCTTCGAGACAACCCACAACATCTTGGCTTCGTGGACAATGTCTTCAACTACCATTTCAAACGACATCACCCATATGGCGATCACCATCCGCTGCTCGAAAAGGTTCGCATAGTCCAACTTCTGCAGGAGAGCACCGAAGGACTGTCGTTCGAGGAGATTGAAACTGCGCTACGCAAGCGCATCGGCTACGTCTCGCCCAACCTGGGACAGACCATGCTCGTCATCGTTCGATCCGAACTCGTCCATGTCGAATTGGACGAAGCTGGAATCATTTCCTTTCAGGCCACGAAGAAAGGCAGCATCGTAGTGACGCACATGGCACCCAGCATGTCGTACCTCGAACATGCCTTCCACCGTACTCTATTTCCGGAAGGGCTGGTTCGGCACATCAACGATCGAATGCGATCGCACGGGATCGAGAGCTGGGCGACGAACTCGATACGCAATCTCTTCATTTTCCTGGCTTACCTGAAGTACGTCGAAGACAATCAGGCTGACGGGAAACGTGTGCCATTTGCGTTTCGTGTGTATCCTTCGACAAGTGGGCGCGCTCTGCAAGCGGTGCAGCGTATCCTCTGGCCCCACCAGCGAGACGGAGAGCCGGACACCCGCTGGGAAGAAATCACCACACGCGCCGAGCGACTGATCGACAATACCGTCGGGGACTGGGAGCGGCAGGGCTTTCTGAAGGCGCCCCCTCAGCTCGTGGCCTAAAGCCAAGGCTTCTCATCGCGGCCTCGTCAGGACGATACACTCTCGCCCGCCTTCAGCCTGCGGATCGCAGGCGGTGACGCTTCTTCCCCCGCCGGCGGAGACGATAAAGGGGCGTTGCTCGTGCGCGCCATGGAGGAAAGCCTCCCGGGCATTCGCGTCGGGGGCCGCGGCGTTCATGAAATTCTCGACGAGCCCGAGCGCCCAATAGCGTCGCCAAGTCTGCGCTCAGAAATCCAACGACCGGCACGACGCGCGTGTCGTTCCAGGCCTGGCCGACGCTAGCGAGCGTTGCTGCCCATCGAAGATCCACGCAGCGCGCTTGCCTTGTGATCGCACCGGAATGGCGATGACCCCGCCATCGCCGATATCCGAGCACCCCTCGACGCCACGCCCGCGCACCGCCCGGAAATCACCTCGGATGAGAAAGTGAGAATGATCGCATTGGGAAGCAGCACCGGAGCGGAATCGAGAAAGTCTACGATCGAGCGGACGTGGTCCTTGATCTCTGGCCGCTGAAAACCTTCGAGTTCCTCGTTCTAGCGGCCGACCCGGTTGATATTGCGATGCGGGCCGCATCGGCGCCGTGCAGGAAAAAGAATGAATCTCGACGCCGTTGCCCTGTCGGGTGCGGGTGGCACGGACCCGCAATTTCTCCACGTCTGTCATGCGACGCCATTGCTGTCGCGAGCATCATGGGCAACGCCGGACGTGCCCCAAGCCGCGGATCCGTGACCCCGAGGCGATCGACCTGGCGCGGCTTGCCCGTTGGGCGACGATCGTGCGCGGCCGCGAGCATGTCGCTCTCTCCGATGGCTAGCACCGCGTCCGGATCGACGTGGTCGAAGGAACCCTGGTCGAGGAAGGGCCGGCCCGGCTCGACTATCTGCTGTCCGGCCTCACCGGCGCGCTGAAGAAAAGGGGCGACCTGTGCAATTCCCCTTTGCTATTGCTCCCGGCCACAGGGAGGCTGGCTCCCCACGGGGGCTGGCGCAATCAATGAACAGGGGGCAACCCGGCTGGGCCGAGACCGAAGTGCCCGGCGCGAGTCGTTCTGCCTCAGCGTTCGACCTGCTGCGGTGTCTCGCCATCTGCATGACGCTGTCGCTTGCCCTGCCCCCGGTTCGGGCACAGGTTCCGCCGCCCGGCTTCAGTGCGTTCAAGCACGTTCGCTGGGGTGCCGACGAAGGCGCGCCGGACGGCATCAATCAGATCGCGCAGACCGCCGATGGCTATCTGTGGCTCGCCGGCGAGTATCTTTACCGGTTCGACGGCACGAGCTTCGAGCGTATCGACTGGGCCACCGGATCAGCCGGGAAGCGCGCATCGCCGACCGGACTGATGGTCAGCCGGCGCGGCGAACTCTGGGTCGGCCTGCGCGGCAACGGCGGCGTGGCAGTCTATCGCGGCGGCGCGTTGCGCGACATGGGCATGCCCGACCCGCCACGCACGATCTTCCACCTGGCGGAATCGCCCGACGGCACGGTCTGGGCGGCTTCGGGCATGTTCGACCGGCAATTGCGCCGCCTGCGGAACGGGCGATGGGAATCGGTGGGCGACACCCTGAAGCTGCCGGACGGTGCCGTCATGGGGCTGGCGTTCGCGCCCGACGGGACCTTGTGGGTCGCGTTGACCCACAAGGATGGCGACAGCGGCGCCCTCGCCTATCTCGCACCGCAGGCGAACCGCTTCCGGCTGCTGCCCGGCAAATTCGCCGGCAGGCCGCGCATCGCGCTCGATCCGGACGGCGCGCTCTGGGTGTCGGATACGACCGGCATCCGCCCGGTCATCGACGTGCACGGCAATCCGCCCGCACATCCGATCCGCTTTCCCCTGCCGTCCAATGTCCGCGCCGCGACGCTTGCTTTCGATCGCGGCGGCAGGCTCTGGGGTACGACCGCGTCGGTTGGCATCTTCCATGTCCCCGCACCCCTCGCCTCGCATGCCGGATCGGGGACGGCACCCGCGGCCTTTGGCGTGGCGAATGGCCTGACGTCCGACTTCGCCTACGACGCGTTCGTCGATCGCGAGGGGAGTGTCTGGATCGCCACCGAGGGCGGCATCGACCAGTTTCGCCGAGCCGCGGCGACGCAGGAACCCGCCATCCCCGACGCCCCGGCCCACGGTCTCGCGATCGCAGCCGCGAACGACGGCAGCGTCTACATCAATTCCGGCCAGGCCCTGTTCCGCACCGCGCCGGGCGGGACGCCGCGTCGGATCGCCACACTCGGGCCAGGCGACGTCTCGATGTGCACCGCCCGGAGCGGCGGCATCTGGATCGTCCAGCCCGGGCACTTGCTGCGGGTCAAAGGCGATCGCGCCGAGCCGGTCCCCGGGCATCCCGCCGGCGAGATCCCGACCAATTGTGTCGAGGACCGGCAGGGACGACTTTGGGTCGCCCTGTTCGACCGCGGGCTGGTCTGGCACGACGCGCGCGGATGGCATCGTGCTGGCGGCGCCCTCGCCCGAAGACAGGCCTGGGACCTGGTCACCACCGCATCGGGGGATCTCGCCTTCACCAGCCCGCCGGATCTGGCGATGCTTCGGGGCAACCGCCTGACAGTGATGAACGGCCTGGCTGCTCCGATGATCGCGACGGGCGGGCGCGACATCTTCCTCAGCGACAGTCATGGGCTGGCCCGGCTGCGCGACGGCCGGATCGCCCGGCTCGACGAGCGCCGTTTTCCCTGGGTCGCGCAGTTGCGGGGCCTGGTGCAGACGCCGCGGGGCGAGACCTGGCTGATCCACCGCAACGCGATATCCCGGGTCGCCACCGCGGATCTCCACCGCGCCTTCAGCGATCTGCGCGCGCCGCTGGAGCGCAGTATATTCAATGCGCAGGACGGACTGGCCAGCCAGACCCAGCATGGCGGCTTCACCGGAATCCAGGGCGCGGTCGGTGGGGACGGCAGGGTCTGGTTCCTCAACCGCCAGGGCGCGGCCTATTTCGATCCGGCCAGGCTCGATCGGAACCGGCTCGTGCCGCCGGTCAGGGTTCGCTCGCTCGCCAGCAACGGTCGGATATGGCGCGATCCGGACAGCCTGGTCCTGCCCGCCGGGACCCGCACGCTCGAGATCACCTATGCCGGGTTGAGCCTTACCGTGCCGCAGCGCGTGCGCTTCCGCTACCGGCTCGAAGGCGTGGATGAGCATTGGGTCGATGCCGCGGCGCGGCGCACGGCGTCCTACACCAATCTCGGACCCGGCCAGTATCGGTTCCGGGTAGTCGCCGCGAACAATGACGGGGTGTGGAACCGCACCGGCGCGACCCTGGCGTTCGAGATCCGCCCTACCTTCGTGCAGAGCTGGCCGTTCAAGCTGCTCTGCGCGGCCGCGCTGCTGGCGCTGGCCTGGCTCGCCCATTCGATGCAGATGCGTGTCGCCGCCGCTCGTATCCGATCGCGCATGGCGGAGCGGTTCGAGGAGCGCGAGCGGATCGCCCGGGAACTCCACGACACGCTGCTGCAGGCCGTCCAGTCGCTGACGCTGCGCTTCCAGCTGGCGGTCGATGACCTGCCGCCGAAGCAGCCTGGCCGCCCGTCGCTCGTCCAGGCGCTCGACACTGCCGACCGGGTCATCGCCGAAGGACGCGACCGCGTGCACGACCTTCGCTCGCGCGAAGCCGGCGATATCGAGCAGATCGTCGGCGACCTGATCGCGCAGCAGGCTTTTGGCGCCCGCGTCCGGACCGCGGTCACCATGCATGGGCCGCCGCACGACATGGATCCGCTGACCCTCGACGAAGTCACCCGCATCGCCGGCGAAGCGCTGTTCAACATCCGGCGCCATGCCGCCGCCAGCCGGATCGCAGTCGAGATCCATCACGGCGCGAGCTTCGTCCTGCGTATCGCGGATGACGGGATCGGCATAGATCCCGAGCTGGCCGCGAAGGGGAAGCGAGGGCATTTCGGCTTGGCAGGAATGCGTGAGCGCGCGCGCAGGTTGCGCGGGAGCCTGTCCATTCGCCCCCTACCCGATCAGGGTACCGAACTGGTGCTAACGTTACCCGGTACGATCGCGTACAAGGCCGGACGGCGCGGACTGCTAGCCCGCCTGTGGAGCTTGCGATGACGATGGCACCGATCCGTACCCCGCCGATCCGCGTCCTGATCGTCGATGATCACCCGATGGTGCGCGACGGCATCGCCGGGCTGCTGGCCCGCCAGGACGACATGGAAATGGTGGGCGAAGCGGCCGACGGCGCCGAGGCGGTCGCCATGTTTCGCGAGCTTGTCCCCGATGTCACGTTGATGGACGTGCAGATGCAGGGCATGGGCGGGGTCGAAGCGATCGAGAAGATCCGACACCTGTATCGCGAGGCACGGATCCTCGTGCTCACCACCTACCCGGGCGATGCGAACGCGGTACGCGCGATCCGTGCCGGCGCGTCCGGCTATCTGCTGAAGAATTGTGTGCGGGGCGAACTGGTCGATGCCATCCGCTCGGTGTACGCCGGGCGCCGCGTGGTCTGCTCCGACATCGCCCACGCGCTGGCGGAGCATGCGCTCGACACGCCATTGACCGAACGCGAGATCGCGATCCTCAAGCTGGTGGCGGAGGGCCACCAGAACAAACAGATCGCCTGGCGGCAGGCACTCTCGGTCGATACGATCAAGGCGCAGCTTAAGACGATCTTCGAGAAGCTTGGCGTGCACGATCGCACCCATGCGGTCACCGTCGCCACTCGCCGCGGCTATATTGAGCGCTGACCCCGCTTCAGGGTCTGGCGGTATACACCGTGTCGGTCGGGCCCAGGCCGGTGATGTAGACGATTGCCGGTTCGTCGCGGGTCAGCGCGAAATGCGGATCGTCGGCGGGCTCGGTGTAGAAGCTGCCCGGCGGCAGGGCCTTCACCCGGCCCTCTTCGGCGGTCGCGCCATAGCCGAAATACCAGGTGCCGCTGACCACCACCGCACTGCGCGCGTCCCGGTGGGTATGGGCCTCGATACGCGTATGCGCGGGCACACGGATCTCGATGGTATAGGGACCAGGCTTGGCCGGGTCACCGAGCAGGACGGTGGTACGGATGCCGGCGACACCGGAGGTGCCCGGCCCTGCCCCGCCCTTGGCCTGGGTTTCGATCTCCGATGGCGTGAGGCGCGCCTGCTGGGCCTGCGCCGGAGCACCGGTCAGCAGCGCGCAGGTCATGGCGGCCGCGGCGAGTCCGAACCGGTTCATCGTGCCGCCTCCAGGAATGGCTTGACCAGCGCGATCGTGCCGGCAGGATTCTCCTCCATGATCCAGTGTCCGGAATCGGGGACGATACCCTCGGTCACATTGGCAGCGGCGAAGCGCATCACGACGGCCATCGTCGTGCCGAAAGACTTCTCGCCACCCAGCGCGAGCACCGGCATGGTCAGCTTCGCGCCCGAGGCGAGCCATGCCCGGTTGTCGATTGCATCCTGATCGAAGGCACCGAACTGCGCAAAGCCGGAATGCATGGCGCCAGCCCGCGCATAGAGCGCGGCATAATGCTGGCGTGACAGCTCGTCGAACCGGGCGGGGTGCGCGGAGAATTCGTTCCAGAAGCGATCGAGATAGATGCGCTCGCGGCCGGCGACGAGCCGCTCCATGTCCGGCCCGCCGAAACGAAAATGCCAGAGCAGCGGGTTCTTGAGGATCTCTTCCCAGGGACCGACCCCGGGCACCGGGGCGTCGATCAGCACGAAACGGCCGACCCGATCGGATAGCTGCGTCGCCAGCGCGAAGCCGACCATGTTGCCGATGTCGTGCGTGACCATATCGAACTTCTGGACACCGAGTGCTGCAAGCACGCCCTCCATGTCCCGACCCTGGTTCATCTTGTCGAAGCCGCCGCTGGGGTGTGCGGACAGGCCCATGCCGCGCAGGTCAGGCACGATAACGGTGTGGCTGTCGTCGAGCGCAGCTGCCAGCGGCGCCCACATGTCTCCCGTCTCGCCAAAGCCGTGGAGCAGCAGTACCGCCGGCCCGTGCCCGCCGACGCGTACATGGATGGTCGTGCCGTTGGTCTTGATGTCCTGCGATTTGAAGGCGGGCGGAAACGGTGCGACTTGCGCGGCGGCGGGGGCGGCGACGCAAAGCGCCGTCGCCAGGAGAATGGATCTGAACATTGGCGCTCCTCGAGCCCTCGGGCTCCTATGATTGCCGAGCAAGTCTGTCCCGCCAGCAGTCTCGCCTCAATGCTAGCGCGGGGACCAGGAGATACCCGCTCGGGTAGAACGGGCACGACGGCGATGCAGTCGCCATCCCGTGGCGGTCCCGCCTCGCGGAATTGCAACAGCTGGCCGCAGATGGCGGCTTGCGGCGAAGAATGGAGATCACGACCAATTCGACCGATCCACGCCGCCCCGGGACGGGCGCTGGCGGCGCGGTTGTCCTGCGCACGGAAAGCGGATCAGCGCTCGGTGGCGGCGCGGGCGAAGCGCATCGGCGGCATGCCTGTATGCCGGGTGAAGGCCGTGCTGAACGTGCTGGCCGATCCATAGCCAACCTCGGCGGCGACGCGCTCGATGGTCAGGTCGCGGCGGCGCAGCAGCCGCTTGGCGAGCGCCATGCGCCACGCCAGCAGATAGTCCATCGGCGACCGCCCGACCACGCGGCTGAACCGGGCGAAGAATGCCGAGCGCGACATCGCCGCCTCAGCCGCCAGGTCGGCGACGGTCCAGCCATGCGCCGGGCGGGCGTGCATGGCGCGCAACGCCGCCACGAGCCGGTCGTCGCGGAGCCCTCGGGCGACGCTCGGCACCGCGGCGACGTCCGTCCCGCAGCGCAGCGCCTCGATCAACAGCACTTCGAGCAGCCGCTCCAGCACGAGTTCGCGCCCCGGCCGCAGGTGCAGCGTCTCGTCGCCGACCAGATGGACCAGCTGGGCGAGCCTGGGTTCGCCGCGCACCACCACCATCGCCGGCAGCAGCGATACGAGCAGCGCCGCGTCGGGCGAGGCGAAGCTGCACAGGCCGACCTGCATCCGCAGATTGACCGGTTCGTCGCCGGGCCCGACCCGGAAGCGGCCCGCGCCCAATTCCCTCGGCACCATGTCGATGCCCTGGGGCGGTGCCTCGATGCTCTCGATCAGCTGCGCGCTGGAGGAGGGCGACAGCACGAAATCGCCGGCGCCAAGGACGATGGGCGGACGACCAGGCGCAACGACGCGGCACGCGCCTTCGAGGACCGCAAAATAGACCGGCTTGCCCTCGACATCGCGGCGTATGCGCCAGCGCCCGGCATATTCGACCAGCTTCGAGTAACTGGCCGAAGGCTGGAGCAGCGTCACGATCTCTGCGAGCGGGTCGATGGTCATATCCGGACTATCGCCAATATAATCGGGATTCCGGACCATGGGAAGTCCGGCACGATGTCATCACCTACGGGGCTCCCAACCTCTTCCTTGGAGTCTCATCCATGCCCAGCGTCCTCATCACCGGCTGTTCCACTGGCTTCGGGCTGGAAACCGCCAGGCTGTTCCTCGCGCGCGGCTGGCGGGTGGTCGCGACGATGCGCAGTCCCCGCGCGGACATCCTTCCCGCGTCCGACAACCTGCTCGTCCTGCAGCTCGACGTTACCGATCCTGTAAGCGTCGCCCAGGCGATCGAGCGCGCCGGCGATATCGACGTGCTCGTCAACAATGCCGGGATCGGCGCTGCGGTGCCCGTCGAACTGATCGAGCCCGAAACCGCGCGCCAGCTGTTCGAAACCAACATGCTCGGCACGCTCGCGATGATCCAGGCGGTCCTGCCGAAGTTCCGTGCACGCCGCCGCGGCACCATCGTCAACGTCACTTCGACCGTGACGTTCAAGCCGCTGCCGCTCGTCAGCGTCTACCGGGCGAGCAAGGCGGCGGTGAACGCGCTCAGCGAATCGCTCGCCGTCGAGATGGAGCCCTTCGGCGTGCGCGTCCGCGTCGTCCTGCCCGGCCGCTCGCCCGAAACCAGCTTCGGCGCCAACGCGATGCCCCACCTGCGCGGCCTCGACAATCCCGACTACAAGCCCCTGATCGAGGGCATGATCGCCAGCTTCCGGGAAGAAGGCGGCCCCGTCACCCACGCGGCGGATGTGGCGGAAGCGGTATGGCAGGCAGCGACCGATCCCGACACGGCGCTGATGATTCCGGCGGGCGCCGATGCAGTGCAGTGGATGGCAGAGGCCGGTTGAGCGCAAGTACTGGACGAGCGGCCCGCGTGGTGCACGCGGGCCGCTATCCTGACCATCTGGGCCGGGGGCGGCCCGGCGGTTCAGCGCGCAGCGGCGATGCCGGTGGCGAACGCCCGGTAGGAATGGAGCGGACGCCCGAGCATGGCGACGAGGCGTTCCGCATCGCCGGCCTCGGGGATCATGCCGTCGCTGACATAGCGCTCGGCCATCAGCCGCATCTCATAGGCCATCCATTTCGGCATGAAGCTGCCGAGGTTCTGCTCGAAGCCGCTCGGGTCGTCGCCGCCATAGACGATCGGGCGACCGAGGACTTCGGACCAGATCGCCGCCACGCCCTCGCCGGTCAGCGTGTCGGGGCCGACCAGGTTGATCGTCTCGATCGGCTGCCTGCCCGGCGCCCGGTCGCGGCGGATCAGCTCGATCGCGGCGACCTCGGCGATGTCGCGGGCATCGACCATGGCAATGCCCTTGCCGCCGATCGGCATCGGATAGACGCCGTGGTCGAGAACGACATTTGTGATCATCTGCTCGTTGTCGATGAAGTAGGCGGGGCGCAGGATCGTGGCGTCGAAGCCCATCTGCTCGATCATCCGCTCGGCGCCCGACTTCACCGCGAAGTGCGGCACGTTCACGAAGCGGTCGGCATGGAGCACCGAGAGGTAGACGAGCCGCTCGACGCCGGATTCGCGCGCGATGTTCAGTGCGACCAGCGCCTGGGTGAATTCGTCGCCCGACACCGCATTGAGCAGGAAGAAGCTGGTGACGCCCTGGAAGGCGGCGCGCAGCGCGTCGATGTCGAGCAGATCGCCCTGCGCGACCTCGACGCCGGCCGGGAAGCTGGCCTTGGCCGGGTCGCGGGTGAGCACGCGGACCCTGGCGCCGCGCTGGATGAGCTGGTCGACGACGTGGCGGCCGACGCGTCCGGTGGCGCCGATAACGAGAATGGTCATTGGGGTTCTCCTTGGATGTCGTGAGCGACGTCCCGGAATTTACAGTTCCAATTCCTGACCAATAGCCGCTATATCTGGACACATCGTCTCACTGGTGGAACAGATGGATCTGCTCGCGCTCGCCGATTTCAACCTGGTTGCCCGGCACGGCGGCTTCGGTCGCGCCGCGCGCGCGACCGGACGACCCAAGGCGACCTTGTCGCGCCGCGTTGCGGAGCTGGAGGCGGCGCTTGGCGTCCGCCTGTTCGAACGCGGGGCGCGGGACCTGAAGCTCAGCGAGGAAGGTCGGGCGCTGCATGCGCGCTCGGCGGCGCTGCTCACCGAACTCGAGGAGGTTGCCACGGCGATTGCCTCGGGCGGCGACCGTCCGCGCGGCAAGCTGCGGATCAGCGCGCCCCTGCTCTTCTCCCAGATGGCGATGGGCAGGATCGCGGCGGGCTTCGTGCGCGACTATCCCGAGGTCCGCCTTGAGGTCACCACCGACGATCGTTCGGTGGACATGGTCGAGGAAGGCTATGACCTGGTCATCCGGGTCAATCCGCAACCGGACGAGAACCTGGTCGGCCGGGCCTTTCTCCGCGACCGGCTGGTCGTGGTGGCCGCCCCGGAGCTGACGCCTCCCATGGACGGCGTGGCCGCGCCCGTGGTGGTGCGCGGCGCGGCGGATCCTTCGGACCTATGGAGGCTGGGGACCGCAGGTCGATCGCAGGCCCTGTCGGTCCAGCCGGTGCTGTCGCTCGCCTCGATGGTCATGGTCCGCGACGCGGTCCGACTGGGCGTCGGCGCCGGGCGGCTGCCCTTGTCGCTGGTCAGCCGCGACCTCGCCCTAGGACGACTGGTGCGCTGGGGCGATGCCGACGCGCCCGAGACCACGCTCTGGGCACTATATCCGTCGCGGCGGCTGCTGAGCGCCCGGGTCTCGGCATTCCTGGCCTATCTCGCCAGGCTGTTTCCGAGCGGCTCGCCCGAGGAACTGGCTGGGCTGATCGATGGCGGCGGCGATACCGGCTGAGCTTCGCGCGCGCTGCCGTGCTTCACTGCCTTGCGTGCGGAAGTTCCTCGCCAATCGCCTCATGCATAGGAGAAAGGCCCTGCACAGCCGGAACTCATGCTGGTGAACAATACGGCGACGAGGGATAGCAAAAAAATGCCCAAACGCGTCCGGAATGTTTCCAAGATGTGTAAGATGGCGCAGCCTATCCTTGCCCATCGAGATCGATATGGTCACAGCAATGATTTGTTACAATTCCACTCTACCAAAACAAAGGAAGCACTCTTCACAGTTTCTATAATATCCCGGTGAAATTCTAGGATACTGGGACATGATCGATACTTTCAACAGTTGGCGCCTTTCGAAGAAGATGCTCGTCGCATTTGCCGTCATCGGCCTGACGATGAGCGGCATCGCCGGTGCGGGCATCTTCGTCATGTCCCAGCTAAGCGTGATCGCCAGCCGCCATGTCGAGCGCGGCATCGGGGGTACCGAGACGCTGGGCAAGCTCGTCTCGGGCTTGCGTGAGCACCGCATCATCATCTGGTCCCAGATGAATGCGTCGTCCGCGCAGGAAGAGGCCAAATACAACCAGCGCTATGTCGCGAACCAGAAACTGATCGACGACGCGATGCGCGGCTACCGGCCGCTCGCCGGCGAGCTCGCGCCGCAGCTCGACGCGTTGCAGGCGAAGGTCGAGAGTCTCGAGAAACTCAACGCGCGGATCTTCTCGGTGCGCCGCGATCAGGGCGCGGCGGCCGCTCTGCCGATCGTAAAGGGCGAGGCCCGTGATGCGTCGAATGCCGCGATCGAGAACGCCGAGGCGCTGATCAACGCGCATCACCTGCGCGCCCAGACCAACGATCATATCGGGCGCCGTTTCGCGACCACGGCCTTCTGGTGCGTAATCGTCCTTTCCGTGCTTGGGCTGGGTGCATTGTTTGGCATATGGCGTCTGATCACCCGGACCGTCTCGGTGCCGATGGCGGAGCTTAGCCAGGTCACCAAGCGCCTCGCCGAAGGCGGCGAAGCGGAAGTCCCGCACCGCCGGCGCGCGGACGAATTGGGCGACGTCGCACAGGCAGTCGAGCAGTTCCGCGTCGCGGCGGTCGAACGCGCAGAGGCGGATGCGCGGGCCGCGGCTGCGCAGCAGGTCGTGACCTCAACCCTGCGGGACGGCCTGTCCGCGCTCAGCAAGGGTGACCTTACCGCGGAAATCCATACCGCCTATCCCGAGGGCTATGCGGAATTGAAGACGAACTTCAACGAGGCGCTGGTGAGCTTGCGCGGCCTGATCGGCTCGGTGACCGACAGCACGGTGGCGATCCGGACGGGCTCGACCGAGATCGCCCAGGCCTCGGAGGACCTGGCGCGCCGGACCGAAGCCAATGCGGCGAGCCTCGAAGAGACTTCGGCCGCCATCACGCAGATGGACGGCCGCCTGAAAGCGGGGGCGGACGCCGCGGGGCGCACGGTCGCCCGGGCAGACGAAGCCATCGCCACGGTTCAGGGCGGGCGCGGCGTCGCGGATGAGGCGATGCAGGCGATGACGCGCGTCAGCGAGAGCGCCAAGGGCATCGACAGCGTGATCGAGGGCCTGGACAAGATCGCGTTCCAGACCCGGGTCCTCGCCATGAACGCCGCGGTGGAGGCCGGACGTGCCGGCGAAGCGGGTCGCGGCTTTGCGGTGGTCGCCGACCTGGTCTCGGCGCTGGCCATGCGTGCCGAAGAGGAAGCAGGCCGCGCCCGCGAGCAGCTCACCGCGACCCAGTCCGACATCATCGAAGCCGTGGCGATGGTCGAGAGGGTCGATGGCGCCCTGGCGGACATCTCGGGCCAGGTCGGCGAGGTCCATATGCTGCTCGGGCAGATGGCCGCGGACAATCAGGCGCAATCGACCGCGATCACCCAGATCAACGTCGCGGTCGGAACGATGGACCAGTCCACCCAGCAGAATGCCGCGATGGTGGAGGAAACCTCGGCCGCCGCCCGCAACCTGTCGGGCGAAGTCGCCCAGCTCGCCGAACAGGCCGCCCGGTTCGAGATCGGGAAAGCGTCGCCCGGCGCTCGCCCGGTGCCGTCCCGCAAGCCTGCCGCGGGCAACGCCGCCTATCTGGCTCCGGTCAAGCAGCTGCCGCGGTCGATCTCGGCGCATGCTGCCCAGAACGACTGGCAGAACTTCTGATTGCCTGCACGGTATCGCGCGGCGGCGATGGCAAAGACCAGGCCGCGCCGCCGCGCTTCGACGATCGTTCGGGAAATGGAGCGTGTGAATCCGATTGCGGCGTTACCCAGGGTCAGCCGGCGGCGCCGTCTGGTTCCTGCCAGTGTGGATAGGTGACATAAGCGGTCAGCGCGCCTTCCGCATGGGAGCGGATGGTCACTGCATTGCCCTTGGGCATGTAGATGATCTCGCCCGGGCCGGCGGTCAGGGTAGCGCCGTCGCTCGTCACGGATATGCGGCCCGTCAGCACGATCATGACGTCGTCGACCGCGATCTCCTCGTCGATCGACTGATCCGCGTCGTAGCGCCCATAGCCAATGGTGACGGGTCCGCCGTGGCGCTGGTCGATGAGATTGCCGGCGAAGACACCGGCCTCCTGTCCGGGCGACCGTTCGAAGGCTGCATCCGACGCACCGAATTTCTGAACCTTCATGGCTATCCTCTCTGCGCTATGCCCCGGCGGAGCCGCCTGCAGTGGACGCACGTCCCGGCTGTTCGATCCGTCATCCGTGATTAGCGCGGAATGCGGGCGGTCACCTTGATCTCGAAATCGAAGCCCGCCAGCCAGGTGACGCCGATCGCGGTCCAGGCCGGATAGGGCGCCAGCGGGAACGCTTCGTCCTTCACCTTCAGGACGGTGTCGAACTGCTTCTGAGGGTCGGTGTGGAAGGTCGTGACGTCCAGGATATCGTCCAGCCCGCAACCGCCCGCCTTCAGCGTCGCTTCGAGATTGGCGAAGGCGAGGCGGACCTGGGATTCGAAATCCGGCTCGGGCGAGCCATCCGTTCGACTGCCGACCTGGCCCGAGACGAAGAGCAGGTCACCCGATCGGACCGCCGCGGAATAACGATGCTGGTCATAGAGGTCGTGCCGACCGGCCGGGAAGACGGCATCACGCTTGGCCATGGGAATCTCCTGGTACGCCGCGTCAAGGCGGCCTTGATTTGAGCAGCCGCGCATCAGATACGCAGCGTATCTGGAAATGGTGGCATACGCTCCGTATGTCAATTGGCATACGAACCGTATCTGAAAAGAGGAATGCCGTGGCCCCGCGACGTCGCATCGAGACAATGGAGGAGAACCGGGCCAAGCTGCTCGCGGCCGGTCGCAAGGCGTTCGCTGCGGAGGGGTTCGCCGGCGCCTCGATGGACGAGCTGACCGCATCCGTCGGCCTGACCCGCGGCGCGCTGTATCACAATTTCGGCGACAAGAGGGGCCTGCTCGCCGCCGTCGTCGCGCAGGTCGACGGCGAGATGGCCGAGCGCGCCCGGGCGGCAAGCGCCGGCGCCGGCGATGCCTGGGAGCAGCTCCTGGCAGAGGGAGAAGCCTATATCGCGATGGCACTGGATCCCGAGGTCCGCCGGATCGTGCTTCTCGACGGACCCGCCTTTCTTGGCGATCCCTCGCATTGGCCGAGCCAGAATGCTTGCCTGCAGGCGACGATAGAGGCGGTCGAGAACCTCATCGCCGACGGCGTCATGCGGTGCGTTGATATCGAGGCCGCCGCCCGGCTGCTGTGCGGAGCGGCCTTGAACGCGGCGCTGTGGGTGGCTGCCAGCGACGATCCCCAGGCCATATTGCCGCGGGCGGCGGAGGCATTTCGCCTGATGGCCGGGGGCTTTCGGCCGACGCCGCGCTGAGACCGCGCCGGCTGGCCGAGCGAAATGGCTGGCCTGACGATGGGCGTCGAGCGGTGCAAGACCGCCCGACGCCCGATATCGTCACTCGGCGATCTGGATGGCGACTTTGCCGCGATGGGCTCCGCTGCGCAGATGCTCGAATGCGGCATCGGCCCGGTCGAACGCGAAAACCTGGTCGATGACAGGGCGAATGCCCGATCGCAGGGCGGCAGCCAGCTCGGCCACCGATCCCACGTAAACCCCCCGCACATTGATTGCCTTCATTAGTATCGCGCCGGTATTCACTTCGCCGCCAAAGCCGGTCAGCACGCCGACCAGCGCGATTTCGCCGCCGGGGCGAACGGCTTGCAGGGCCTGGTTCAGCGTCCCGGATCCGCCGACTTCGACGACATGGTCGACCCCTTCCCCGCCCGTGATCTCCGCCGCCCGCAAGCCCCAGTCCGGCGTGTCGCGATAGTTGATACCTTCCGCCGCGCCGAGCGCCTTGGCCTGGGCGAGCTTGGCATCAGAACTGGATGTCACGATCACGCGCGCGCCGGCGGCGTGGGCGAATTGCAGGGCGAAGGTCGAGACGCCTCCGGTCCCCTGAATCAGCACGGTTTCACCAGGCCGGACACCTCGTCCCCCGAACAGGCAGTTCCACGCCGTGACTCCGGCGCACGGATAGGCCGCGCCTTCGACGAAGGACCAGTCTTCCGGAAGGCGCGCCGTCCCGCTCGCGGGCAGGACGATCTTCTCCTGCAGCACGCCATCGACGAACCCGCCTCCCAGGGCGCCGGCCTGCTTCGCCGCGCTGAACGGCCCTTCGCTCCAGCCCGGCATGAACCCGATCGCCACGCGCTCGCCAAGGCGATCGGGCGACACGCCTTCGCCGACAGCGCTGATGATGCCCGCGCCGTCCGACAGGGGAACCAGATCCGTCCGCTGCTCCCCGCCATATCGTCCTTCCCGGACAATCATGTCGCGGTAGTTCAGGGTTGCCGCCTTCAGGTCGACCAGTACCTGGCCTGGGCCGGGCGTGGGATCGGCTTCTTCCACAGGCTTCAAGGGAGCGGCGGCTCCGTTCAATCGATAGGCACGCATGGGATTCTCCTCGGCTTGTTGATCGAGGATGGACCTAGGCTTGCATCGTCATTACCGTAAGTACGTACAAAAAGGACATGTACGTACATGAATGATATTGTGAGAGGCCCGCGCCGGCGCGCGACCAAGACCGGATGCGCGGTGGAGGCTACGATGAGCGTGGTGGGCGGACTCTGGAAACCCGTCCTGGTGTTCCATCTCCTGGATGGGCGGGTGCGCTTCAACGCACTCTGCCGGCTGACCCCCAATGCCACGCCGCGCATGATCACCTTGCAGCTTCGGGAGCTTGAGGAGGACGGCGTCATTCGCCGCATCGTCTATCCGGAGGTACCGCCGCGGGTGGAGTATGAGCTGACCGATTTCGGACGGACGCTGGAGCCGGTACTGATCAGTCTCCGCGATTGGGGAGAGGCGTTTCAGGCACGCGAGGCCGAGGCGTCCCTTGGGCCTGACGTGACGCCGGGTCAGTCCGAGCAAGGATAGAGGCTGAGGGCGTCTGTTGGCAGTGGACGAACGAGACGCCCAATGCGCATCGGCCACCCTCGCGAAACGAGTCCCCGAACGGAGCCTCCGCGACGCGCGCTCCGTCCCTTCAGAGAAGGGCGAAGCCCTGGTTCTCCAGAACCGCCTTCAGCACTTCGCGCCCGGCCATGGACTGTGGGCCCGCCGTCCTGCGTAGCGCGAGTTCCCTCCATCCCAGCGGCGGCATCCCCTCGCGCTCCTGAAATGCCCGCAATGTCCGGTCATAGCCCTGCACGGCGTCGTGGCTTGCCTCGCTCCATTCGTATCGCTCGCGATAGAGCACTGTCGACTGGGGCAGTCGTGGCTTGATCGATGCTGGTCGCGCGGGATCGGGATGTCCGACTACCAGGCCGACAAGGGGAAAGACGCGCGGAGGGAGATCGAGCAGCTCGGCAACCTCCGCAGGACGATTCCGGATGCCCCCGATATAGACCGAACCGAGCCCGAGCGCTTCCAGCGCAACCACGACGTTCTGGGCCGCAAGCGCCGTATCGACGGCGCCGAGCAGGAAGCTCTCGGTATAGTCCAGCGCGTGCGGGGTCCGTTCGGCCGCCGCGCCGATCTGGGTCAGCCGATCGAAATCGATCAGCCAGACCAGCAGCAGCGGCGCTTCGAGGATGTGCTTCTGGTTGCCGGCCAGGGCAGCGAGACCGGCCTTGCGGTCGGGATCCTCGACCGCGACGACGCTCCAGACCTGAAGGTTCGAAGAGGTCGGCGCGGATTGCGCTGCCGCGACCAGCGTCTCGATCGTGCCTTCGGGCAAGGGATCAGGCAGGTACGCGCGAACCGAGCGGTGCGCGAGCAGGCCATCGATCACCGCATTGGACCGAAGCGCCTGCAGCGCCGCGACATCGCCATAGCGATCCGAGATGCTCATGCCGTCGTCGCCAGCCGCGATGCCCGCAGGCCCGCGCTGCTCGGCGGGCGGGCCAGGCCGAGATTTTCGCGCAGCGTCGTGCCTTCATATTCCTCCCGGAACAGGCCGCGCCGCTGCAGCACCGGCACCACCTCATCGACGAACTCGGTAAGGCCGGTCGGCAGGATCGGCGGCATCACGTTGAAGCCGTCGGCAGCGCCTTGCTCGAACCAGGTCTGGATGAGATCCGCGACCTGCTCGGGCGTGCCGACGGTCGTCAGGTGCCCGCGTGCCGTGGAAACCTGGCGATAGAGCTGGCGAAGGGTCGGCCGCTCGCGCTCGACCAGGTCCGAGACCAGCTTGAGCCGGCTCTTGCTGCCATTGGTGTCCTCGGGAAGCGGAGGCGCGACATCGTCCAGCGAATAGCCGGAAAGATCGACGCCCTGATAATGGCGGCGCAGGATGTTCCACGCCACCGCCGGATGGACGAGCGACTGGAGTTCCTCATAGCGCCGTTTCGCCTCCTCCTCGGTGCCCCCGAGGACCGCGAATATCCCGGGCATGACCAGAAGGTCCTCCCGCCGGCGGCCGAATTTCGCCAGACGACCCTTCACATCGGCATAGAAGTCCTGCGCATCGGCGAGGATCAGGTTGGCCGTGAAGATCACTTCCGCGGTCCGTGCGGCGAGTTCGCGTCCCGGCTCCGACGCGCCCGCCTGGACGATGACCGGATATCCCTGGGGTGGTCGCGCGATGTTGAGCGGCCCGCGGACCTGGAAATGCGGGCCGACATGGTTAAGGACGTGGAAGCGGTCGGTATCGAGATAGACGCCGCTGTCCCGGTCGCGGACGAAGGCATCGTCGTCATAGCTGTCCCACAGCCCCTTCACGACATCGATATATTCCTCCGCCCGTTCATAGCGGCGGGAATGCTCGAGATGCTCGTTGCGGCTGAAATTGGCGGAAACATCGGCGCCGGTGGTGACGACGTTCCACGCCGCCCGCCCGCCGCTCACCCAATCGAGCGAGGCGAATTTCCGCGCGGTGGTATACGGGTCCTCATAGGTCGTCGTGGAAGTCGCCACGAAGCCGATCCGCTCGGTCACCTGGGCGAGTGCCGCCCAAAGCGTCACCGGCTCGAAATGCGCCGCCTTGGCGTTCTGCCGGAACGTGTCGGTGTCGTTGAAATCGGCATAGCCGCCCGGGCTGTCGGCGACGAAGACGAGGTCGAACCTGCCGCGCTCGGCGGTCTGCGCCAGCGCCTTGTAGTGATCGAGATTATGCCCGGCATCGGCCTGCGCCTCGGGGTGCAGCCAGGCGGAGACATGGTGACCGGTCGCCTGCAAGAAGGCGCCGAGACGAAGTTTCCGTTCACTCATGCGACGTGCCTTTCCTTTGCGTTATGGGCGAGCCCGGGATCGTCATCGATCCCGAACAGCGCCAGGAGTTCGGTCTGCAGCGCGGCGAAGCGCTCGCGCCGGCGTGGCCCTTCGGCGGGAAGCGCGACGGCGATGTCCCGGACGATCCGGCCTTCCTCGAGGATGACGATGCGATCGGCGAGTTCGATCGCTTCGGCGACGTCATGGGTGACCAGCAGCACCGTGGGACGGTGGGTTTCAGACAGGCGGCGCAACAGCGCGTGCATGCGGATACGGGTCAGCGCGTCGAGTGCGCCGAACGGCTCGTCGGCGAGCAGCAGTTGCGGCGCGCGGACAAGCGACCTCGCCAGTGCCACGCGCTGCTGCTCCCCGCCCGATAGCTCGTGGGGCCAGGAGCGCTCGCGGCCGGCGAGTTCGACTTCGGCAAGGGCCTGACGCCCGCGTACGCGTGCATCGTCGCCGCCAAGCCCCAGCACGACATTGTCGAGCACGCGCATCCAGGGCAGCAGCCGGGCGTCCTGGAATACGACCGAGATGCGCTCGGGCACGTGAATCTCGCCACTGCCTTCGGCCTCATGGTCCAGATTGGCCAGCGCGCGCAGCAGCGTGCTCTTTCCCGAGCCGCTGCGCCCGAGCAGCGCAACGAACTCGCCGGGAGCGATGTCGAGATCGACGCCGTCGAGCACGCCCTTGGCGGTGAAGTGGCGCGACAAGCCGCGAATGCGTACCGCCGCGCTCATCCTGCCAGGGTCCTGCGCCAGCGCAGCGCCCGGGCCTGGACCAGCCGGACGACGGCGTCCGAAGCGAGACCGAGCAACGCATAGATGACCAAGCCGACCAGCATCACGTCGGTCTGCGCATAATTGCGGGCCAGGGTGACCATATAGCCGATGCCGCTGGTAGCATTCAGCTGCTCGACGACGACCAGCGCCAACCAGGACGCAGTCACGCCGAAGCGAAGGCCGAGAAGCAGGCCTGGCAAGGCGCCCGGCAGGACGACATGACGGATGAACTGGCTTCGCGTCAGCCCGAGCGTCTCGGCCAGCTCGACATGCCGGATGTCGATCGCGCGGAGGGCGTTATGGGTATGAAGATAGATCGGCACGAAGACGGTGATCGCGATCACGCTGATCTTCATCGCCTCGCCGACGCCGAACCACAGCACCATGAACGGAATGAGGGCGAGCACGGGCACGCCCCGCTTCAATTGGACCAGGCCATCGATGACATAGCCGCCGAGCAGGCTCAGGCCGGATACCAGCGCGAGGGCGATACCCGTGACGGTGCCGAACGCCAGCCCCTGTGCGGCACGCCACGCCGAAATGGCGAAATGCTCCTGCAGCCGGCCGGTGCGCACCAGATCGACCGCCGTTTCCACCGCGACCCAGGGCGCTGGGAGCGTGCGGCTGTCGAGAAATCCCGTTTCGGACAGCACTGTCCAATAGACCAGCAGCAGCAGGGGACCGAGTGTCCAGCCCCAGCGCGCCGGCTTGTCGAGGCCGAGTCGGATACGGGGGCGCGGCGCCGGCGGACGCAGCGTGGGTCTGCGCGGCACGATCCCGGCGATCGGCGGGTGCGTGACGGCACCCTCGCCGCCGGGCGTGTCGATAAAGGCATGGGCGTTCATGATGGCGCCTCCCTATCGCTGGGCCAGCGGCGCGGATGTCGTCGCCAGCGGTTCGAAACGATTGTCGAAGAGCGTCGCGGCGTCGAAGCGCGGACGCCCGGTCTCGGCGGACAGCAGGTCGATGGCGGATTGCTGGTACCCGCGGGCGTCGCGCCAGTCGGCGGGAAGCGAAATATCGCCGGCTGCATCGACGATGAGCTTTGCATCCGCGGCGCTGAGGCCCTGGTGCTGCTCGTAATAGCCGCGGGCGAGTTCGGCCTTGTGCGCCTGCTGCCAGCGCTGGGCCTTCACCCACCATTCGACATAGATCTTGAGCGCAGCTGCCTTGCCGGGGTCCTTGAGGCTGGCCTCGGGCACATAGGAGAGGACGAGATCGTCGCGGAACGGCGGATGCCGCAGGGCCTTCGCGCCGTCGCGGCCGAACTTGCGAAGATAGCGCTCGGCGACGATCCCGCCGCCGATCGGCGCGGCGTCGACGACGTTGCTGGCAAGGGCGCTGGTATAGACGTCCCCGCCGATGGAGGACGGCAGTTCGACCAGCTTCACGTCCCTGGTCGTGAGCCCGATCGCCTTCAGCGTCTGGACGACGACCTGGCTCTGCACCTGGCTCGGGCTGAACGCGATGCGCTTGCCCTTCAGGTCCTCGAGCCGGGCGATCCCCGAATTTGGCGCGATGCCCCAGACAAAGGCCGGGTTGGCGACAGGATCGCGACGGGTGCGGATCGCGACGATCTTGACCGGCAGCCCCACCCAGATCGCGTGGATCGGCGGGACATTGGCACCGACTCCCACATCGAGCGCCCGGGCGTGGAAGGCCTCGGTCACGTCCGGGCCACCGGTGATCTGGGCCCAGCGGATGCGGAACGGCAATTGCCGTTCCCAGCCATTATGCTCGAAAACCCACTGCGTGACCGGATCGCCGACCACGAGAACCGTATCCTTACCAACCTCGCCAGGCAGCGGCGCGTCAAGCGCCAGCCCGCCGCCTGCCGAGGCGGCGTCCACGGCCCGGTTGGGCGCAAACGCAAACAGGGTGGCGATACTGACCGCCACGAAGGCGAACAGCCCGAACAACCCCCAGGGGGTGCGTTTGCGCCCGCGCGGCATCAGCCGAGCACGTTGAACAATTCGCCCTCGAGCGGACGGCTGCGGAAGCCATCCGGGCCCTCGGGCAAACCGCCGGCGACCGTGATCCGGCGTACCGCGCGCGGAAGGTCGAAATGCGAATAGTCGATCGGCCCGGCATGGGCGACGGCCTGATTGTCCCAGACCACGAGCGACTTGGGGCGCCAGTGGAAGCGCACCTGATATTCCGGGCGCGTCGCCTCGTAGAACAGCAGGTCGAGCAGTGCCTGACTCTCGCGTTCCTTCAGCCCGACGATATGGCTCACCGTGCCCGGATTGAGGAACAGCAGCTTCTCGCCGGTCTCCGGATGCACGCGCACGAGCGGGTGGAGCGAGACGAAGGGGCCGGTCGAGCGGCCGTCACGCCGGGGCCTGGCGCCCTGGCTGTCGTAGCCGCTGGTGCGGTGGACCGCCTGCAATCCGTCGATCAGCTTCTGGATGCTGGGCGAGAGCCCGCGATAGGCTTCGATCAGGTTGGTGAAGAGCGTGTCGCCGCCATAGGGCGGGATCTCGACGCCGTAGAGGATCGAATAGCGGTTCGGATTGGCGACGAAAGTGATGTCGATGTGCCAGCCCTTATAGTCGCGCGGGGGCTCGCGGCCGGGCGGCAGCGCGTCGTTGCGCGTGCGCCGCGCGCGATATTCGTCGACGGTGCGTTCCCAGATCTCGGGATGGTCCTCGAGACCCTCCGCGATCGGATGCGCCGGCGTAAGGGGGCCGAACGCGCGGCCGAACGCCTTGAGCTGGTCGTTGTCGATATGCTGGTCGCGAAAGAAGATGACGCGCCAGTCGTGCAGGGCCTTCTGGATGTCCGCCGCGAGCTCGGGGGTGACCGGCCTGGTCAGGTCGACACCGCTGATCTCGGCGCCGATCGTGGGCGTCACCGGCTCGACGGTGATATGGTCATAGGTGAAGCGGTCGCGCGCATCCTCGGCGCGCAATGCAGTGATGGTCATCGCAAATCTCCTCAGGCGGCGACGGGTTCGGGCGGAACCTGGGCGAGGCGGTCGGCGGGATAGCGCGTGCCGACGGTCGAGCCGCGGGCATAGGTTCCCTCGAGTTCGGCGACCGTCTCGGCGTCGAGCTCGATCTCATTGGCTGCCCAATTGGCCTCGAGATGGTGAATGTGCCGGGTGCCGGGGATCGGCACGACGCCCTTGGACAGCAGCCAGGCGAGCGCGACCTGCGCATTGCTGACGCCGAGCCGTTCGGCGACCTGGGTGATGACCTCGCGGCGCGCGGCGTTCGCCGCGATCGCATCGGGCTGGAAGCGCGGATGCCCGTGCCGCACATCGTTCGCGTCGCCCAGTTCGGCCCCGGCGAGGAAGCCGCGGCCGAGCGGGCTATAGGCGACGAAGCCGATGCCGAGCTCTCGGACGGTCGGCAGGATCTCGACCTCGACGTCGCGCGTCCACAGCGAATATTCGCTCTGCAGCGCAGTCAGCGGGAAGACCGCGTGCGCGCGCCGGATCTGCTCGGCACTCGCTTCGGAAACGCCGACGGCGCCGATCTTGCCTTCCTCGACGAGGCGACCGAGCGCGCCCACCGATTCCTCGATGGGGATCTGCTTGTCGACGCGGTGGAGATAATAGAGATCGATCTGCTCGACGCCGAGCCGCGTGAGACTCGCCTCGACCGCTTCGCGCGGCTGAACGACCTTGCCTTCCGGGCCGTCCGGGCGGTGGATGAACTTGCTGGCGATCACCAGCCGGTCGTGGCGTCCGCGGACCGCCTCGCCGAGCAATTGCTCGTTATGGCCTTTGCCATAGCCGGTCGCGGTGTCGAAGAAAGTGATCCCCAGGTCGATCGCGCGGTGAAGCGTCTCGATCGAGCCCGCATCTTCCGCACGGCCATAGCTATGCGACAGGCCCATCGCGCCGAAGCCCTGCGGGCTGACAGTCAGTTTTCCGATTTGCGGCATGCTCAAACTCCCGATGCCAGCGGCGCAGCGATGCAGCCGCCGGCAAAGGCTGCGCCCAAGCCAGGCAATCGAGGAACGTAGAAAAACTATGGGAGCGCTGAGAATCCCTATCATTTGAATAGGAATTTATGTTTCATCCGGACGCGCCTGGCCTCTGGCACGGAACGTGCAAACTTATCAGTCACATATCCCCGTATCGGGCGCTTTCAGAACCTTGATTACGGGACAGAGGATAGAATTCCTTGTGGCCTCGACAGGCTCAATTCCCATTGACTCAGTATGATTTCATCCGGAGGTTCGTTGGTGCGTCGCAACATCGCGGGGCACGGACAGAAGCTGCGGGAGGCTTCGACCGTGCCGGACCGCGATCGATCTTCCCTGCATTATGAGGATGGGCTCGATGAAGAACGCCTACCGGGTCGCACTGCTGCTGTCTTCCGTCACTGCCTTCGCCAGCCCCGCTTTCGCCCATGAGGATAAGCCGAGACACTCGGACCCCGAAACTCCGTCGCGCAACGCATCCGCGGATCGCCGGGCCGAAGCCGAGGAGGAGATCACGGTCACCGCGCGCCGCCAGCAGGAGAGCGCGCAGGATGTACCGATCGCACTCTCGGTGGTCAGCGGCGACGCGCTGGAGCGCACCGGCGGCTATACCCTGCCGGACATCCAGGCGCGGACGCCAAGCCTCACCGCCTTCAATTCCAATCCCCGCAATTCCTCGGTCGGCATTCGCGGCATCGGCGTGTCCTCGGCCTCCGACGGGCTCGATACTTCGGTTGGCGTCTATATCGACAATGTCTATCTCGGCCGCCCCGGCATGGCCCTGGCGGACCTGATCGATGTCGACCGGGTGGAAGTGCTGCGCGGCCCCCAGGGAACGCTGTTCGGCCGCAACAATTCCGCCGGCGTTCTCAACATCACCACCCGCAAGCCCGAGTTCGCGTTCGGCGGCACCGCCGAGCTGTCGATCGGCAATTACGGTTACAATCAGGAGCGGGTGAGCCTCACCGGGCCAATCGTCAACGACGTGCTGGCCTTCCGGGTGACCGGGTTCAACACGCATCGCGGCGGCGTCCTGCCGAACATCAAGACCGGGATCGCGGCGAACAGCGTCGGCCGCGCAGGCTTTCGTGCCCAGCTGCTGTTCACCCCGACATCCGACCTGACGATCCGGCTGATCGGCGACTATAGCCAGGAGGACGATACCTGCTGCGTCAGCGCGACCAAGCTGGTGCTGCCCGCAAGCCTGAGCGCGACGACGGGGCGAACGCTCGCGGCGCTCTCCGCGCTTGGCTATGTTCCAACCGGCAACCGCAGCGACACCAGCAACAACTCGACGCAGAACATGCTGACCGACCAGAAGGGCTTGTCGCTACAGGCCGACTGGGACCTCGGCTTCGCGACGCTGACCTCGATCTCGGCCTGGCGCTATTGGCATTTCAGCCCGCTCCAGGACAGCGACGGCACGCCGCTCGACATCATCCAGGTCAATGTCGCCCAGACGAAGACCGATCAATATTCGCAGGAGCTGCGCCTGGCCTCGAAGCCGGGCCGGTTCAACTGGCAGATCGGCGGGTTCCTGTTCCACAGCGACCTGACCGACCATTTCATCCTCAACCAGTTCGGCTTCGATGCGAGTGCGTTCTACACGACCTATGCGAGGCTCGCGAACCCGAACGCCGCAGCGATCTCGATCGCGCCCGGCTCGCAATATCTCGACGACGTCCGGACCAGCGTCGACAGCGTGGCCGCCTTCGGCCAGGCCAACTTCGAGCTCACCCCGAGCCTGATCCTGACGGCGGGCCTGCGCTACACCCGCGACAAGAGATGGGGCCGCTCGAATACCTCGACGCTGGGCACCCCCAATCCGGCAACCTCGATACCCTTCCACTACAATGTCTCGGTCAGCGACGACAATCTGTCCTACCTGCTGAGCGCGGCCTACAAGGTCACGCCGGACGTGCTGCTCTATGCGTCCTACTCGACCGGCTACAAGGGATCGGGCCTCAACCTGAACTCGGCGGTGACCGCCGGCACACCGCTGGTGCTCGATCCCGAAAAGGTGCGGAACTGGGAAGCGGGTCTCAAGTCGGAGCTGTTCGGTCGTCGCCTGACCTTCAACCTCAGCGCGTTCTGGACCGAACTCGAGGGGTTGCAGGCCAATATCGTGCCGACCAATGGCAACCGCTCCTATCTCGCCAATGTCGGCGACGTGCGCTCGCGCGGCGTGGAGCTGGATGCCAATCTGCGGGCGACGGACGAAGTCACCTTCACGCTCAACGGATCGTATAACGACGCGATCTACACCCGCTATCCCAACGCACCCTGCCCCGTCGGCGTCACCGGGATCTGCAACCTGACCGGCAAACCGCTATGGCAGGCGCCGAAATGGATCGGCAATGCGATCATTGACCTGCACACCAACCTTTCGCCCAGCGTGAAGGGCTATGCGATCGGCCAGGTCAGCTATCGCTCGAGCACCTATGGTGCCGCCGATGCCGGCCCCTACAGCCTGATCGACGCCTATGCGGTCACGAACCTCCGCCTAGGGGCAAGCTTTGCCGAGGGACGCTACGATCTCTCGGTCTGGGCCAGCAACCTGTTCGACAAGCGCTATTTCCAGAACCTGAGCACCAGCCAGATCGTCGGCGCCTCGGCCTTTGCCTATGCCGGACAGCTTGGTACGCCCCGGACGGTGGGCGCTACGTTCAGGGCCTCATTCTGACGGGACCGGCGGTGCCGGCAGGAATTGCCGTTCTCGGCGGACTGTGGCGGGTCCCGGTCAAAGGCGATGCAACGCAGCCTTGTCCGGCTCGACCGCGAAACGGGCCAGCGTGCTGAGCGCCCCACCAGGCGACTGGACCCGGTCCAGCACCTTCACGACCGTTCGCCAATCCTTCGCGGTAACATCGAACATCTGATAGCCGCGCTGGTTGTTGAGCAGCGCGACATTGGGGCTGGCCTCGCGCAGCGCCTTGTGCCGTGGGATCTCGCCCGGCGTGCCGTCCCCACCGGAGGTGATCGACGTGGCGAGGAACTCGACAGCCGCCGCCGGGCCATCCGGTGCATCGTCGCGCATCGGCACAGTACCGATCGCATGGATGTGCGCGTCGCCGGTGGCGATGACGACATTGCTGAGCTTGTGGCGCGCAATCGACTGGACGAGCCGCGCCCGAGAGGCGGGATAACCGCTCCAGGTGTCCGGGCCAGGCCGCAACTGCCGCCCGCCATCGGCGCCGGCGCCATAGAGCGGCATGACGAAGACCTGCTGCGCGATCAGATTCCAGCGCGCCTTGCCGGCGAGGCCCTGGTCGAGCCAGGCCTCCTGCGCCTTACCCATGATCGTCGCCCCGGGCCCGTCGGTGGTGCGGCAGGCAGTCTCGCCCGGCTTCTCGCAGAGCTGGTCGTCCCGGTAGCTGCGGGTATCCAGTACATGCATGCGCAGCAGCGAACCGAAGTCGAGCCGGCGGTACATGGTGATCCCGCCCGGCCCCGGCATCTGCGCCCGGCGCACCGGCATATGCTCGTACCAGGCCTGCATCGCAGCGTAGCGGCGCAGCAGAAACGCCTCGGGCGGCGTGCCGTCCTGATCGAACTTGCTCGCCCAGTTGTTGTCGACCTCGTGATCGTCGAACGACATCACGAACGCGGCCGCTGCGTGCGCCGCCTGCAGGTCCCGGTCGCTCTTGTACTGGGCATAGCGCCGCCGATAATCGTCGACGCTGTAGATCTCGTCTCCGAAATGATCGCGCGAAACGACGCTGCCGGCCGCATCGCGGATCAGCATGTTCTTCGTCGGCGGATGCATCGCGCTTTCGTAGATGTAATCGCCATAGTGGAAGACGGCGTCGAGATCGCTTTCCTGGCTGATGTGGCGCCAGGCCTCGTACCAGCCCTGCGGATAGGCCTGGCAGCCGGCAACCGCGAGACGCAGGCGATCGACGGCCGCGCCGGTGGCGGGCGCCGTCCGTGCCATGCCGACCGGGCTCGCCTCGGCGCCCTCGACAAGGAAGCGGTACCAATAGGGCCGTCCCGGCTTGAGACCCGCGAGCTCGACATGCACCGAATGGCCGAGCTCCGGCCGGGCGACCGCCTCGCCTGCCTGCACGATCCGTGCGAAGCGCTCGTCCTCCGCCACTTCCCAGCGCACCGGCACAGCCACCATCGGCATGCCGCCATGCTCGGCGAGGGGTTCGGGCGCCAGCCGGGTCCAGATCACGAACCCGTCCGGCCAGGGATCGCCTGCGGCAATGCCCAGCGAGAAGGGATAGCGACTGAACTTCGCCGCCGCCCAGGAAACAGGCGCCAGCCCGGTGAACAGGGCAAGGCCACCGGCGCCGGCAAGCAGCTTGCGACGATCGAGCATGAGGGGCATTCGGCAATCTCCGGTATCGAAAGTTGGAGGCGTGCGCAGGCCGCGCAGGCCGACGCCCAATTGTCGAAACTCGATCGCAAGCTCGATGGATTGGGCGCCGGCCAGTCGTGAGGGTTCTAGAAGCGGCCGCGGATGCCGATGGTGCCGGAGCGGCCGAACCAGTTCTCGATCGCCGTATGGTTGGGCAGCGTGGGGTCGGCAGTCTGCGTGCCCGGCGCATTGCCGGGGACCACGACATTATACGGCTTGTTGAGCAGGTTCGACATGGTGCCGAACAGCTCGAAATGCTTGTTCACCTTGACGCGCAGGTTCGCGCTCAGATCGGTGCGGGCCTGGAACCAGCTCGGCGTGGTCGAGCGCAGCTTGTCGTCGTTCCACAGCAGATTGACGTAGAAGCGCACCGGCCCCTTTTCGTACATGACCGCGGCCGAACCGATATTGTTGCCCAGGCGCAGCAGCGGGTCGTCGCCATGCGTGTTGGGCTCGTTGTGCATGAAGGCACCGCGCACCGACAGGCCGTTGAGCGGCGAGGGCAGCCAGCTGAAGCTGTGCTGGAAGCTCGCCTCGATGCCCTTGATGGTGACCAGGCTCACCTGCTTGTAGGTGGTGAACAGGATGCCCGTCGGATCGTCGATGCCCAGCTGCGCCAGCGCCTGGGTCGCCGCCGAGCCCGCCTCGTCCGCGGTCAGGTTGGCCTGGGCGACCGCCAGGCCCTTGATCCGGTTGTAATAGACTCCGACGTTGAACAGGCCGACGCTCTTGAAATAGCGCGAGTAGCGCGCCGAGAAATTGTCCGACGTCGCCGGCTGCAGTGCCGGGTTGGGAATGGTGATCAGCCCGGTGCCCAGGTCGCCGCCCAGCGGATCATAGCTGGCATTGCCCGCGGTCGCGTTCAGGCCGGGGCGCAGGATCGTGTGGCTGTAGCCCGCGTCGATGTCGTTGCTGTCGCCGAAGGTCCATTTGATCGAGGCCGAAGGGAACAGGTTGAAATAGCTGCCCGTGGTCTTCTGGACGCCGTTGCTGCCATACTGGATGTCGACGCAGGGGATGGTGGTGGCGATGCCGGTGGTGGCGACGGCGCAGGCCTTGCCGGTCGCCGGATCGGTGTGCGTCTTGAGCTCCGCCGCCGGCATCTGGGTGTAGCCGAACGAGGTGTTGCTGGTCCATTCGGCGCGCAGGCCGGCGCGGAACTTCAGCCGCGGCGCGATCTCCGCGGTCGCCATGCCGTAGACCGCCTTGATGTTCTCCTGGAACCGCGTCTTGTTGT
>Ga0102592_1000369_pt1 | contig 82683 bp, 76 predicted proteins | sample AraplaCol_mMF_r2_FD_76861 | JGI IMG/M metagenome (GOLD analysis project Ga0102592, IMG submission 76861) | Arabidopsis root microbial communities from North Carolina, USA - plate scrape MF_Col_mMF_r2 (SPADES assembly) (version 2) | ecosystem: Host-associated > Plants > Roots > Endosphere...
CGACAAGCCCAGCTTCCTGCGCAGCGTGGTAAAGCCCTTGGCGCTGAAACGGATCCTGGAAGGAGCCTCGTCCGAGGCCGGCTCCGCGGCTTTCTTGCCCTGGCCTTTGGCCACGCGGGACAGCAGCCTCTCCAACTCGGCAACCCGGCGCTTCAAAGCCGCGATGTCGCTGCGGTATTGCGTTGAAGCCTTCTTCAGCGGCTGGAACTGGGACTTGGCTTCTTTTCTCGAAACACGGGAAATTTCTGACTTGAGTGCGGCAGCAATGTTCATAGGGCGTTGAGAGCAAAAAGAAAGGCAATGGTTGCCTGGTTGAGATCGGATCCTGCCGCGATATTACCGAGAAAAATCAGGCAGCCATAAAACCGGCATCTTTGATTCAAATCGACGGCCAATCCGAATGCGCTGTACCGTTTCACCGCAGCTGCTGCTGCACATGCCGCACCAGGCCCTCGCAGGCATCCTCCACCAGGTCCAACACATGCTCAAAGCCGTCCTTGCCGCCATAGTAGGGATCGGGAACGACCGGGCTGTCATGCTTTAAACAGAACTCCGTGAGCCTGCGCAGCTTGTGCAGATGCCCGGCGGGGCATTCTTCCTGGATCAAGGCCAAGTTGTCCCAGTCCATGGCCAGGATCAGGTCGTGGCGCTCGAAGTCCGCCTCCGAAATCTGCCGCGCCCTGAGGCTGGAGAGGTCATAACCCCGTCTCGAAGCATGGGCCTGCGAGCGCTCGTCGGGAGGGTTGCCGGGATGGTAGTTGTGGGTGCCGGCCGAGTCGACCTGTACCTGTTCGCCAAGGCCGCGCTCCATGACTTTGTGCAGGAAGACGCCATGGGCCGTGGGGCTGCGGCAGATATTGCCCATGCAGACAAAGAGGATGGAATATTGCGTCATCGAGTTAACAACCCGGCTACCGTGCCGCCTCTTCAATCGCCTCGGTGGTCTGCAGCGCATGCTGCGCGATCTGTGCCGAGACCAGTGCCAGCGAAGCGAGCGCGTAAGTGCCGCTGATGATGCCCTTGTAGGCCACTTCGGCCGCGATGGCGCCCTGGCCCAGGCCTTCGGTGGCGGCGATGATGCAGGCCTCCACGCTGTCGAGGCCGGCGTCGCCAAAGAGGTCTTCGCCTTCGTAGCTCACGCGGTACTCAAACTCGTCCTGCATCATGGGTTCGATGTGGAAACGGACAATCATGGCGAGCTCCTTTTCTTGAGATGCTTAAAACCAAAATCCATTACAGGCCGAAATGCGCAATCACACCTTGCCCTGCTGCATGGCCGCTGGCAAAGCAGGCGGTCAGCAGGTAGCCGCCGGTGGGGGCCTCCCAGTCCAGCATCTCGCCGGCGCAGAACACGGGCTGGCCTGGGCCCTTGAGGTTTTGCAGTTGCAACCGCGCATCCATGGCTTCAAACATCACGCCGCCTGCCGTGCTGATGGCTTCGTCGATGGGCCGGGCGGCCGTGACGCGCACCGGCAGGGCCTTGATGCCGGCGGCCAGGCGCACCGGGTCGGCGATGGCGTCCTTGCCCAGCAATTCGTACAGCATGGCGGCCTTGATGCCGTCGAGGTTGAGACGGCTTTTGAGGTGGCTGGACAGCGAACGCGATCCGCGCGGATGGCGCACTTCGGCCAGAACCTGTTCGGCGGATTTATCGGGCAGCAGGTCGAGCATGAAAGTAGCGCTGCCGTGCGCGGCGATCTCGTCGCGCAGCAGGCTGGAGGCGGCATACACCAGGCTGCCTTCAACGCCGGTGGCGGTGGCAACAAACTCGCCCTTGCGGCTGAAGCTGCGGCCGCGTGAATCGGTGAAATGGATGGCGACGGACTTGAAGGGCTGGCCGGCGAAGCGGCTGGCAAAGTGTTCGGTCCAGCCGGTTTGCGGCCGCGGGCTTTTGCCAATCAGTTCCTGCAGAAATTCGCGGCGGGTTTCGCCCGAATCCGTTGCGGCTTCCTGCAGCTGTGCGGGGCTGTCGGGCCGCGCCGCGACGTCAAAGCCGCAGTTGGAAGGCAGCAGCGGCGCAACCGCCACGCCGCGCGCGGCCAGCAGCGGCACCCAGGCGCCGTCGGAGCCCAGGCGCACCCAGCTGCCACCGCCCAGCGCCAGCACCACCGCATCGGCCTCTACCCGCAGCTCGCCGGTGGGTGTGGCGAACTTCAGCGCGCCGTCCTCGGCCCAGCCCAGCCAGCGATGCCGCATGGAAAACTTCACGCCGGCCTGGCGCAGGCACTGCAGCCAGGCGCGCAGCAGGGGCGCGGCCTTCATGTCCTTGGGAAACACGCGGCCCGAGCTGCCAACGAAAGTTTCCACGCCCAGGGCTTCGGCCCAGGCGCGCAACTCCGCCGCACCAAATGCGGCCAGCAGCGGCTGCAACTGCGCGGCGCGCTCGCCATACCGGCCCACAAAGGCCTGCGGCGCTTCGGAGTGCGTGAGGTTGAGCCCCCCAATACCAGCCAGCAAAAACTTGCGCCCCACCGAAGGCATGGCGTCGTAGACCTGCACCGTCACAGCTGCGCCCGCGCCGGCAAGTACTTCTGCGGCCATCAGGCCGGCGGGCCCGCCGCCAATGACGGCAACGCGCAACGCGGTGGGCGAGGTTTCAGAGGAGGATGCACCAGGTATCAAGGGGTTTCCGCATGCAGCGGTCGCAGGTTAAACGGGGAAAAACAAAAAGACCGAAGGCTCGCGAACGGCAAAGCGTCGAGGCAGATGTGGTCCGGCGAAACGGATGACCTGATTATTACAGGGGGTGACGAGCACGGCGAATACTCGCCTGGTGCGGCAGGGTGCGGGGAAACCTCGCGCCCAATTACATGGGCGGCGCAAAGCCATTGCGCCCGACGATCACGCGCAGAGCGGTCGGCTTGCCGCCCCGCTCCTGCGCGGTGATCATCACTTTCGCGCCGGGCACCAGCAAGGCGCTTTCATCGGCCTTGCCGGGTTTGAAGGAGACCACGGGCGCATCGGGCGGCACGATGACGGTTTTTTCGCCGTCCTTGTAGCGCAGCGTGAGCTTCTGACCGCCGGGCACCGTCGAAGGCGCGGCGGCCAGGTCGGCCACGGTGGCGTTGGTCATGGTGCTGTCGGGCCGCAAGTCCCAGGGGCGATGGCCTTCGCCGGTGCCGCGCGCGGCTTCGGGAAACACCACCACTTCCAGCGCCAGCTGGCTGCCGTCGGCCTGGGGCATGGCGGCCGTGCCTATATAGCTGCCGGGCTTGATGTCGGCCAGCGCCAGCGGAAAGACTTCCGAGACATCCATCGCGGCAGGCCGCACCAGCGTGATGACCTCACCGCTGCGTTCCCTGACCGTGAGGCTGGTGGCATCGACTTTTTCGATCGTGGCGCGCAGGCGCACCGTGGGATTGGCGGGCGCGGGGCTTTGCGCCAGCGCCAGCGGCAAGGTGGCCGCCAGGGCCAGGGATGTGACGAAGTGCTTGAACATGGAATGCCTTTCAGTCGGCATGGTGCCGGAAGTGGACGGATATGCGCCGGACAGGCCCGGTGTGATCAATCAACGACGACCACAGTTCCCTGTCCCGTCAGAAAAGCCGCTTTCACGGGGGCGCCTGGGTAGATGCGCTGCACCGCCGCACGGTAGCTTTGCATCTTGGCGACCAGTTCGGGGAGTTCCTGCGGCGCAAAACTGGATTTGTAGTCCAGCACCCACCAGTGGCCTTCGTGGCCGGCATCCTTGCGCTGCACCAGGCGGTCCAGCCGCAGCGCCTGCCCGGCGTAGACCAGGTCGACCTCATTGCCCTGCCAGGCGAGCACATCGGGCCGCCAGGCCCAGGCCCCCTCACCGGCCAGGATGCGCGCGGCCAGCGCCGCCGATTGCGCCGCTTGTGCGGGGCTCAACCGGAACTCGCGCGCCACAGCCGCCACCTGGTCCGGTGAAAGCGCACCGCCCCATTCGAGCAGGCGGTGCATGCCTTTTCCTATGCGGGCCTTCGGGGAATCCTCGTCAAGCCGCTTCACGTCGGGCGGTTCGGGCATCAGCGCTTGGGGCAGCTCGGGCAACTCAGGCAGGTAAAACACGCCGGCATCCTCAGCCTCGGCGTGCTGGCCGGCGGTTTCGTCGGCCGCGGGCGCGGGCAGTTCATCCACCAGGCCCTGCAGGCGCTGCCACCAGCTTTCGGTGGTCACGCGGTGCGGTTCTATCGAGGAGATGACCAGCGTGTGGCGTGCACGCGTGAGCGCCACATACAGCGCATTGAGCTCTTCGCGCTTGCGGGCGGCCTGCTCGGCCGCCAGGGTTTCGGCGGCGCAGGCCGGCGGCCGGCTTTCGCTGACCAGGAAAACAAACTTGCGCGGCTCAGTCGCTTCGCCGGGCCAGTCGACCAGCACGCCCATGCTGTCGGCATTGCGCTCCACAGTGTCGGTGTCCAGCAGCAGCACGGCCTCGGCTTCCAGGCCCTTGGCGCCGTGAATCGTCAGCAGGCGCACCGCTTCGCCGCTGACGGTGGCCGGCGCCTGCGTGCCGCCGGCCTTGAGGGCCCGCACAAAACCATAGGGCGTGGCATAGCGGCCGCCGTCCAGCTCCAGCGACACGCCCAGCAGCGCGCGCAGGTTGGCCAGCACCGCCCCGCGCTGCGCCGTGGGCGCCGCGGCGCCAAAGCGCGCGAGCACGTCGCCGTCGTCATAAATGCCTTGCAGTGCGTCATGGGGCGGCAGGCTGTCGAGCCAGCTTTTCCAGCGCGCCAGCGTTTCGCCCAGGCCCTGCAGCTCGGGCGTGAGCAGTTCTTCTTTTTGCAGCAGCTCGTACCAGGGCGCGCCGTACTCGCGCTGCAGCAAAGCCAGTTGCACCAGGCCCTCGTCGGCCAGGCCAAAGAGCGGCGAGCGCAGCGCGCGCGCCAGCGACAAATCATGCTGCGGCGAGACCAGCACGTCGAGCAGCGCGACCAGATCCTGCACCTCGCAGCAGTCGATCAGTTCGGTTTTCTCGCCCACCTGGGCTGGAATGTGCAGGGCCCGCAGTTCGTCCTGCAGCGGCAGCAGGCCGGCGCGCTTGCGCGAGAGCACCATCACGTCCTGGGGCCGCAGCCCGCCGGCGATCTGTCCGGAGATCCAGGCGGCGGCCTGCCGGGCTTCCCGTGTACGCAGGGTTTCTTCCGGCAGTTCGCGCGGCGTGGTCAGGCTGTCGCGCCATCCGGCGGCCAGCGGCGAGGCTTCTTCCTCGTCCTTGTTGCGCGCAATCGGCGGCAGCCGGCCCACGGCGCCGGCCTGGCCCGAAGCCGTGGTGTGTTCGCGAAAGCCGTCATAACCGTCTGCCTCACGCGCCGTCACCATGGCGGCGTTGACGGTGTCTATGACGGCCTCGGCATTGCGGCGCGTGTGGTCGCAGCTCAGCAGGTCGCCACCCAGGCCGTGCACCACAAAAGCCTGCGCGGCGCGAAAGACCTGCGGCTCTGCGCGGCGAAAGCGGTAAATGCTTTGTTTGGGGTCGCCCACCAGGAATACGCTGGGCGCCGTGCCCGCGCCCGAATAGCCGATGAGCCAGGAATACAGCGCCTGCCACTGCAGCGGGTTGGTGTCCTGGAACTCGTCAATCATCAGGTGGCGTATGCGCGCATCCAGGCGCTCCTGCACCCAGCCTGAAAGGACAGGGTCGGCCAGCATCAGCAACGCGGCGCGCTCAACATCGTTCATGTCGACCCAGCCGCGTTCACGTTTGAGGGCAGTGAACTGCGCGATGAGTACGCGGGTCAGGCGCGCCATGCGCTGCTGGTGCTGCCAGGCGTTATGCTCCTGGCGGGCCGCGACCACGCGCAGCACCAGGTCCTGGGCGATGCGCACCTGTTCGATGCCGACGATTTTTTCGCCGAACTTGCGCGGCGTGCCTTTTTCCGTCAGCAGGGCCGCAATGGCCGCGGGGATGTCGCCGGCCGTCAGCGCCTGCTCGAGTTCCACCCCCTTGGCCGAGAAAGTCGGCGCGCTGGCACGGCCGAGCGCCACGGCGGCGTCCCTCAGCGTTTGCCGGTGGAAGCGGTTGCTGCTGAGCAGCTCTTCGGGTTCATCCAGGCCGCCGAACTCGGTGTACTGCACGGCAAAGGGCTGGACCGAAGCGGCGATGACGCCTTTTTCATCGGCCAGTGTGAACTCGGTGCGCTTGTCGAGCGCGGCCTGCAAAGCCTTGTCAGCCTGGAAACGGCCGTGGGTGAGCACCACGGCCTCAAAGTCGGCCTTGAGCGCGGCATCAGCCGCGACCGCCGCGTAAAACCGCCGCCAGACCAAGGCGCGCGCGGGCGCATCGTCTTCGAGCAGCTCGTAGTTGACGGGCAATTCGAGCCGCTGCAGCACCGCGACCGGGGCGCTGCGCAGCAAGGCGGCAAACCAGCTGTGGAAGGTGCGTATCTGCACCGAGCGACCGCTGGCAAGAATGGAGCGGTAGAGGCTGGAGAGCTGCTCGCGCAGCTGCTGGGCGGCCTGCCGGCCTTTGGCGCCGGCAAGGTCCAGCCGCACGCCGCGCATTTCAAGCTCGCGCTGCAGCGTGGCATCGTCGGCATGGGCGAAGGCCTTGAGCCAGTCGTCCAGGCGCTCACGCATTTCGCCAGCGGCTTTTTTGGTGAAGGTGATGGCCAGGATTTCATGCGGCAGGACCTGCTGCCCAGGTGCGGCCGTGGCGCCGTCCAGCAGGGCCCGCACGATGCGCGACACCAGCATCCAGGTCTTGCCGGCGCCGGCACAGGCCTCGACCGCGACACTGCGGCGCGGGTCGCAGGCAATCGCATAAAACGCCTCGGCCGAGACCGGCTCGCCGTTGCATTCATAGGCGGCGGCGTGGGCGATCAATTTGTTGGTTGGCGGGTTCATCCACCCTCCTCCCCATTCGTCGCTTCCTCGTCCAGACTCCAAAAGTCTTTGCGGCAGAGACCTCGAGCCGAGCAATAGTCACAAGCCTTTCCTTCGCCCAGCGCCGGCAGTGCTGCGCCAAGTTTGATGCGGGCCATGTCGGTCAGGATGCTGTCGATGAGTTCGTCGCGCAGGCCGACGATCTCGGGCTGCTCATAAGTCTTGGTCGGCTCTTTTTCGCCTAGGTTGACATAGGCCGCGGCCAGGGTGTCGTCACTCATGAGCGCGGCATAGAAGGCGAGCTGGGTGTCTTCCTGGCCGCCCTTGATGCGCTCGGCGGTGGTGGCGCGCGGCTCGGTCTTGTAGTCGATCAGCAGCGCATGGCCGTCGGCCTGGCGATCTATGCGGTCCAGCTTGCCGAGCAGTGTGAGCTCGCCCAGCGGCATTTCGCGCCAGACCTCGGCTTCGTCAAAACGGGCGCCCGTGGCTTCGTGTTCGGCCAGCCATTTCAGGTAACCCTCGCGCACGCCGGGCCAGGCGGCGGCAAAGGGCAGGAATTCGCTTTCGCCCAAGGCCAGTTCGCGCGCGGCCTGATCGGCCGCCGCATCGATCAGGACGGTGCGCGCGGCCGGGTCGGTGGTGGGCGCGGCCTTGAGCGCCTCATGGAAATGCCGCAGCAGGCTGTGCAGCCAGTTGCCGAAGTCGCGTTTGCCGAGTTCGCTTTCGAGCTCCTCGGGCTCCTGCAGCTTGAGCTGGCGCAGCGCGAAGAAGCGGTAGGGGCAGCGCCGCAAGTCCTCGTAAGCGCTGGCCGACAGCCGCGTGAGAGGCAAGGCCTCCCCGGTCGGAAAGGGGTGGGGCGTGGGTTGGATGTCTACCACACGCAGGCTGCGCGGGTCGCCGGCAAGCGGCACCTCCTGCCCGGCTTCGTCCTGCGCCAGCAGCAGTTCCTGCACAAAGCCGCTGGGCATCAGGTGCTCGCCGGACTCGCTGGTGCGCCAGAGCACATCGACCTGCGGCGCCTGCAAGGCATAGCGCCAAGCCTGGCGGGCCGCGGTGGCCAGGGTCTCACGCGAAGGCAGGCCCAGCAGTTCGCGTTGGGCGGGCGTCCAGGGGCCGGCCGGTTCGGGCGATACCGGCAAGCGGATTTCATCGCAGCCGGGCAGCACCACCGCGCGCATGGGCCGGCCCAGCAGTTGCGGCAGCGGCAGGATCACGACCTGCTCGGCCTGCGGATGCGGCGGCGCGAACTTGCCGCCTTCGAGCGCCTGGTTGGCCCACTGGGTGAAGTCATGCAGGCGCATGACGGGTGAGGCCTGGAATTCGGTCTCGGCACCCTCGTGCAGCCGCAGCACCTCGAGCACGACCTGGCCGGCCTCGTCCTGCGCCAGCGCATCCCATTGGCCGGCTGATTGCAACGCGGCGCGCAGGTCGCGCAGCCACACAGCCAGGGGGCGGGCACGGGCCAGAGGCGCGCGCAAGGCATTGGCCTGAAGAGCCAGCGGCTGGGTGGCCATGAAAGCCGGCGGCACGATGTCCTCTTCGGCAAAGGCCGGCAGGTCGCGCCAGGCGCGCACGCCGACGCGGCGCAACTCGGTTTCGGCGGCCGTCACCAGCATGGGCTCAAAGGCTGGCGCATTTTTAAGCCAGTCGAGCACGGCATCAGTGGAGGCATCCCAGGGCAAGGCGCGCAGCAGGTTCATGAGGCTGGCGGCGGCGCGCGTGGTGGAAAGCTTCCAGCCGGTTTCATCGCGCATGGCGATGCCGCGCTCGGCGAGCATGGCGCCCACGCGGCGTGTGAGCTGGCGGTCCTGCGCGATCAAGGCGACCGGGCTGCGCCCTTGCGCCAGGTGGGCCAGCACACAGGCTGCGGCACGCCCCGCTTCGTCTTCGGCATCCTGTGCGGCATGCAGTGCAGGCGGTGGCCCGGCATCAAAGGGAATGCACAGGGGAATGGACAAGGAACGGTCGCCGAAATGGGCTTTGAGCGCCTCGGTCAGTGGGTCAACCTGGAAGCCCTCCAGCACGGCGAACAGCGAGGGTTGGGCCTGGAACAAGCGATCCGTGGGATAGGACGAGGCCGCTGCCCAGGCGAGGGCGATACGGCCCACGGCGGCTTCCAGCGCCAGCACCGGGGAATCCAGGCCAGCCCCCAGGCCCACCGCGAGCCGCTCGCTCCATGCCCGGCGCCGTGCCGGCATGACGGCGGCGGCCACACCGGCCAGGCTCCAGGCGGCCTCAACCAGGCGCCCGGCCAACGCATCCTGCTGGCTGCCCAGCCCGGCCCGCTCCAGCAGCGAGGCGGCGGTGAGCATGTCGATGGCGACATCCATGCGCAAATCGTCGCCCGAGGGCGTAAACAAGCCCAGCGTGCCGCCCAGGCCGCCGGCCCAGTTCATGGTGGTTTCAAAACGCGGGACAAAAAAGGTGTCGCCAGCCTGCGCGGCCCAGGCCTGCCGGGCCTGCTGGATCAGCTGCGCATAGGGCAGCAGTACGACGGCTTCGGCCGGGTGCACATCCCTGGCCTGCAATGCCCCAGCCAGCCTGGCCATGGCCTGGCGCCAGCACAATGCCTCGGGCGGGACAGCGGTGTCGGCAGCGTCGGCGGTGAAGGCAGGTGGCATGGATAGGGTTTTGCGACGGGAAGCACGGAAAAAAGGGGGTGGGCTGCAAGCGGATTGAGCGGGTGGCTATCAGGGTGATAGCCCCTGCCCACCCGACCCGGCCACTTGCTTTCTGCCACAATGACTGCAACTTTAGCCCCTACGTATCGTAACCATCCTAACCAAGACAAAGGAGCCGCCATGGCGAGCGAACTGATCAAACATACCACCGATGCCACCTTCGAAGCCGATGTGCTGCAAGCCTCCAAACCGGTGCTGGTGGATTACTGGGCTGAATGGTGCGGCCCGTGCAAGATGATCGCTCCCATCCTGGATGAAGTGGCGACCGGCTACGACGGCAAGCTGCAGATCGCCAAGATGAACGTGGACGAAAACCGCGACATCCCCGCCAAGTTCGGCATCCGCGGTATCCCCACGCTGATGCTGTTCAAGGACGGCCAGCTGGCCGCCACCAAGGTCGGCGCCATGAGCAAGGCCCAATTGACCGCCTTCATCGACCAGCAACTGGCCTGAAGTTTTTGCGCCGGAAAAGGAAGCTCAGCGCCCTGCCGCTTCCTCCCCGGCGCGCCCCCGGCAGCCTGCCCGGACGCGTGAATCCCATCCCATTTCCCGCCTGAATTTCCTGTCATAATGTGCTTTATTCACCGGTCGGCCCTCGGCGTCCGGTTCGAGTTGCCGGTTTGTAAGCCAACTTCTGCGGCTTCTTTTCAAACCTCCCCCGTTTTCCATCAATGAACTCCGCAAGGAGTAATTCCATGCACTTAAACGAACTCAAGGCACTGCACGTGTCTGAAGTCCTCAAGCAGGCCGAAGCCCTTGAGATCGAAAACGTCGGCCGCATGCGCAAGCAGGAGCTGATGTTCGCCATCATCAAAAAACGTGCAAAAACCGGCGAAACCATCGTCGCCGACGGCGTGCTGGAAGTGCTGCCCGACGGTTTCGGCTTCCTTCGTGCCCCTGATTCGAGCTACACCGCGTCCACCGACGACATCTACATCAGCCCCAGCCAGATCCGCCGCTTCAACCTGCACACCGGCGACATGATCGAAGGCGAAGTGCGCACCCCCAAGGACGGCGAACGCTATTTCGCGCTGAACAAGCTCGACAAGGTCAACGACGGCCTGCCCGAGGACAACAAGCACAAGGTCATGTTCGAGAATTTGACCCCGCTGTTCCCGCGCGAGCAGTTCAAGCTCGAGCGCGACATCAAGGGCGAGGAGAACCTGACCAGCCGCATCATCGACATCGTCTCGCCCATCGGAAAAGGCCAGCGCGCCCTGCTGGTGGCGCCGCCCAAATCCGGCAAGACCGTGATGATGCAGAACATCGCCCACGCCATCACCGCCAACTACCCTGACGTGGTCATGATGGTGCTGTTAGTGGATGAACGCCCCGAAGAAGTGACCGAAATGCAGCGCAGCGTGCGCGGCGAAGTCATTTCCTCGACTTTTGACGAACCCGCCGCGCGCCACGTGCACGTGGCCGAAATGGTGATCGAGCGCGCCAAGCGCCTGGTCGAGCTCGGCAAGGACGTGGTCATCCTGCTGGACTCCATCACCCGCCTGGCCCGCGCCTACAACAACGTGCTGCCCTCCTCCGGCAAGGTGCTGACTGGCGGCGTGGACGCCAACGCCCTGCAGCGCCCCAAGCGCTTTTTCGGCGCAGCCCGCAATATTGAGGAAGGCGGCAGCCTGACCATCATAGGCACCGCCCTGGTCGACACCGGCAGCCGCATGGATGAAGTGATCTTTGAAGAGTTCAAAGGCACCGGCAACTGCGAAATCCACCTGGATCGCCGCCTTTACGAAAAGCGCGTGTTCCCGGCCATCCACCTCAACCGCAGCGGCACCCGCAAGGAAGAAATGCTGCTTGCACCTGAAATCCTCCAAAAATCGCGGATTTTGCGCCAATTCATGTACAACATGGATGAAATCGAGTCCATGGAGCTCATGCTCAAGAACATGAAGGCCACGAAGAACAACCATGAGTTCTTCGACATGATGCGGCGAGGCGGTTAGCCCCCACGCTTTTCACTGCGCCTTCGGCTCCGTGTAATGCGCTGCCCCCCGAGGGGGCGCTGCGCCTGCGGCCCGGCAAAGCCGGTTCCGCGGCCCCGGCTGGGATAAACCCGATTCTTTACCCCTTTTTCAGCACTGTCTTGGGCACAAAATCGCCTCTCACGTGGCCAAAACTTCGCTAAGTGCTTGATTTCATGGCATAATGGCAGGCTTAGCGGAAAGTGCCCAGGACTGGCTTGTGTGGCTCCCGCATCGAACAAGGAAAGATCATGAAAGAAGGCATTCACCCCAATTACCGCGAAGTTTGTTTCCTGGACCTGTCCAACAACTTCAAGTTCGTCACCCGCTCCTGCGTGAACACCAAGGAAATGGTGACCATGGACGACGGCCGCGAACTGCCCCTGTACAAGCTCGATACGTCCAGCGAATCGCATCCCTTCTACACCGGCACGCAAAAATCCGTGGACAACATGGGCGGCCGCGTCGAGAAATTCCGCAACCGTTTCGGCAAGACCGCTGCGAAGTAAGCTGCGAATTCTTTCGCCAGCCCGACAAGAGCAGCCTGAAATTCAGGCTGCTTTTTTTTCGGCAAAATTTGCCGGGCGCCGCAAAACCCAGGCGCCCGGTTTGACGCAAAATTGCCAATGGCCCGGGATGGCGGCCCGGCAGCCTTGCCGGCCCTCCCCCGCACCTTCCCGACTCCAACCGTTTTGAACAAACCTTCACCCGCCATCATTGCCCAGTCCGCCGTGCGCCGCCTGCCGCGGCTTGCGCTGCTGCTGTTTTGCGTGGCTTATGTGCTGCCGGGTTTCCTGGGGCGCGGCCCCTGGAAGAACGAGGACATCGCGGCCTTTGGCGTCATGCGCGAACTGGCCTCCACACTGGCCAACTGGCTGCAGCCGCAGCTGCTGGGCCGCGCCACCGAATTCGACGCGCTGGCGCCTTACTGGCTGGGCGCGGTGGCGATCAAATGGCTGCCTTTCCTGGATCCGGCCCTGGCGGTGCGGGTGCCCTTTGTGGGCCTGCTGGTGCTGGCCCTGCTGTCCACCTGGTATGCGGTGTACTACCTGGCGCGCAGCCCGCTGGCCCAGCCGGTCGCCTTTGCCTTTGGCGGCGAAGCCAGCCCGGTGGACTACGCCCGGGCGATTGCAGACGCCGGCCTGCTGGCGCTGATCGCCAGCCTGGGCCTGGCGCAGCTTTCTCACGAAACCACGCCGGCACTGGCACAGCTCGGGTTCACGGCGCTGGCCTTCTATGCCATGGCGGCCAGTCCCTATCGCCGTGCCACCAAAATCCTGGGGCCCGCTTTCGGCCTGCTGATCGGCCTGGCCGGCCTCACCCTGAGTGGCGCGCCCACGCTAGCGCTGTTGCTGGGCGTGGGCGGGGCGCTGGTGGAATGGACCCATATGCACTGGGGCACCGACCGGACCGACCCCGCGGCCAGGCAGCAGTCCTGGCACTGGGTGCTGCTGATCACCGGCATCACGCTGGGGGTTGCGCTGCTGGCCTATGGCCTGGACCTCTGGCGCTGGCGCATCCACCTGCCCGGCACCGGTGAGGGCTCCGCCTGGAAGGATTGGCGCAGCCTGGGGCGCCTGCTGCTGTGGTTCACCTGGCCGGCCTGGCCGCTGGCGATGTGGACGCTTTACCGCTGGCGCCGGCAGCTGGCCAGCCGCCATGTCGCCCTGCCGCTGTGGTTTGCCGCCATGGCCGTTGCCGCGACGCTGACCACCACCGCCTCCGACCGCAGCCTGCTGCTGAGCCTGCCGCCACTGGCCGCGCTGGCAGCCTTCGCCTTGCCGACACTCAAGCGCAGCGTAGCCTCGCTGATCGACTGGTTCACCCTGCTGTTCTTCACCGGCTGCGCCATCATCATCTGGGTCGTCTGGATCGCCATGCAGACCGGCGTGCCGCGCCAGCCCGCCGCCAACGTGGCCAAGCTCGCACCCGGCTTCGAGCCCAGCTTTTCCGGGCTGGCCTTTCTGTTTGCGCTGGCCGCCACCCTGGCCTGGGCCTGGCTCGTCAAGTGGCGGGCCGGCGCGCAGCGCGCGGCCGTCTGGAAGTCGCTGGTGCTGCCGGCTGGTGGCGCCACCTTGTGCTGGCTGCTGCTGATGACGCTCTGGCTACCGCTGCTTGACTACGCGCGCAGCTTCGCACCCATGTCGCGCCAGATCGCCAGCCTGGTGGACAAAAATGCCTGCGTCGAAATCTACGGCATAGGCAGCGCCCAGGCTGCCGCCCTGCAGTACCACGGCGGGCTTGAGCTGCGCCAGGCCGGCGCGCAGGCCAGCTGCCCCTACCTCATCGTCGACGTCGAGGCCCAGCCCACGCTGAGCAGCAAGGTCAACCTGCCCGACTGGGCTTTCCAGGCGACGGTGCGCCGTCCCACGGACAAGACGGAGAACGTGCAGCTCTACAAACGGGTCAGCCTGGGCGCCCCCGCCAAAGCACCCTCTCCTTCCCGCCGCGCCAACGGCAAAGCCAAGCCTTGAGCGAGCTCAAGGTCATCAGCCGGCACGCGGGCACCGTGCTGGTCGGGCAACTGGCCGTCATGGCCTTCGGCGTCGCCGATACCGTGATCGCGGGCCGCTACAGCGACGAAGCGCTGGCAGCGCTGTCGGTGGGATCGGCCCTTTATGTCAGTGTGTATGTGGGGCTGATCGGCATCGTGCAGGCGCTGCTGCCCATCTGGTCCGAGATGCTGGGTGCGCGGCGCCATGAAGCGGTGGGCGCATCCCTGAGGCAAAGCATGTATCTTTGCGCCTTCATCGTGGCGGCGGGCATGGCGCCCATGCTCTTTCCGGGGCCCCTGCTTCGCTGGGCCGAGGTGCCCGAGCTGATGCGCGGCGAGGTGCAGCATTACCTCGCCGTCCTCGCTTTTGCCTTCGCGCCCTCGCTGCTGTTTCGCATCTACAGTACCTTCAACCAGTCGCTGGGCAAGCCACTACTGGTCACCTGGCTGCAGGTCGGCGCCCTGATGGTCAAGATTCCGCTGTCGATCTGGCTGGTGGCGGGCGGCGCCGGTGTGCCGGCCATGGGCGCGGTGGGCTGCGCCTGGGCCACGCTGATCGTCAACTACCTGCTGCTGGCGCTGGCCCTGCTGATGCTGCGCACACAGCCCCTGTATACGCCCTACCGCATCTGGCAGCGCATGGAGCGGCCCGACTGGTCGCAAATCGGCAACTTCGCGCGCCTGGGCATCCCGGGCGGCCTGGCCTACCTGGTGGAAGTGACCTCATTCACGCTGATGGCCCTTTTCATCGCGCGCCTGGGCACGGTGGCCTCGGCCAGCCACCAGATCGCCTCCAGCGTGGCTGCCGTGCTTTACATGATGCCGCTGTCGATGGCGATTGCCTGCAGCGCGCGCGTGTCCTTCTGGATGGGCGCTGGCCGGCCCGACTACGCCAGGCGCGTGGTACTGCTGGGGCTCAAGGTCACCGGGCTGGCGGCGGTCATGTTGGCGGCGTTTGTTTCCCTGGCCGGGCCCGTGCTGGCCGGCTGGTACTCCAGCAGCCCCGAGATCGTCGCACTCGCCTCTTCGCTGCTGGTATGGGTGGCCTTCTACCATGTGGCCGACGCGACCCAGGCCCTGACCGCATTCCTGCTGCGCTGCTACCGCATCACCATCGCTCCGCTGGCGATCTACGGCGTACTGCTGTGGGGCCTGGGGCTGCTGGGCGGCTACCGCCTGGCTTACGAAGGTATCGCGGGCCATACGGCCACGCAGTCAGCCGGCAGCTTCTGGGCCGCCAGCACGGTGGCCATCGCGCTGGCGGCGGCCTGCTTCCTGGGTTTGCTGTGGCACGCCGTCAGGCGCAGCCTGCGGGCGGCGCCGGCAGCTTAGGTTTTTCAGGCAGCCTTGGCCAACTGAATCCGGCGCACGCGCGCAGCCGGAAAGACGATGGAAAAGCAGGAGCCCTGCCCCGGTTCGCTCTCGATATGCAGTTCGGCGCCGTGGCGCTGTGCCACGTGCTTGACGATGGCCAGGCCCAGGCCGGTGCCGCCGGTCTCGCGTGAGCGGCTGCGGTCTATGCGGTAAAAGCGCTCCGTCAGGCGCGGCAGGTGCTCAGGCGCGATGCCGGGGCCCGTGTCCTTGACCTTGAATTCGCCACGGCCGTCTTCCAGCAAAGCCCAGCTCACGCGCACGAGGCCGCCCTCGGGCGTGTAGCGCACCGCGTTGGTCATCAGGTTGGACATCGCGCTGTAAAGCTCGGTCTGCACGCCCGCGATTTCCGTGACCGGTCCGGGGTCAAACTCCAGCCGGTGGCCCTGCGGGGCGATCACCGCCGACAGGGCTTTGGCTTCCTGCTCGCACTGGGCCAGCAACGCTCCCAACGTCACCCAATCGTTGGTGCTCGGGAAAGGGCTGCCTTCGAGGCGCGACAAGGTCAGCAGGTCACTCACCAGTGTCTGCATGCGCTGCGATTGCTGCGACATCAGCGCCAGGTAGCGGGCGCGCTCGGGCTCCTTGAGCGGCAGGGTTTGCAGGGTTTCGATAAAACCCGACAACACCGTCAGCGGCGTGCGTATCTCATGCGACACATTGGCCACGAAATCCCGGCGCATGGCTTCCGCCAGTTCCACGGCCGTGATGTCGCGCGAGAGTAGCAGCTTGCGGTCCTTGCCGTAGGAATGCACATGGACCGACAGCTTCACCGGCCGCGCCGGCGTGCTGGCACTCCCCGGAATGACCACATCGTCCGCGAAGTTGCCTGTCGCCATATAAGCCTTGAAGGCCGGGTCGCGCACCAGGTTGGCAATGTGCTGCATCACATCACGCTGGGCGTCAAAGCCGAAATGCTGGCTGGCCATCTGGTTGCACCATTCGATGCGGCCTTGTGCGTCAAGCAGCACCACGCCACTCGGCGAGGCCTGCATGGCAGCCAGGAACTCGTCGAGGCGGGCCTGGCTTTCCTGGTACTGCTGGTCGCGGTTCTTGAGCAGCCGGCGTGTGCGGTCCGCGACCTCGCCCCAAACGCCCGGCAGGTTGGGTGCGCTGCCAGCCATCACGGCGGGTGTTTCATTGCTTTGCTCAGTGCGCAACCAGCGCAGCAGGCGGTTGATGAACAAGCTGTCGATCGCCAGCCAGATCAAGGCAGCCACCGCCAGGCCTATGCCCAGGCCGAAGCTCAGGCCGCTCACGGTGCGCGCCCAGAAGCCCAAGCCGCCACCTGCAAGCATGCAGATGGCAAAAACAATCCAGCGACTGATCATGCGTTGGATTGTGCCGCAGCGACCGGGTTGTTGGCGGCCATCGCGGTCAGCCGGTAGCCGGCGCCGCGCACGGTTTCCACCATGGTGCCTGCAGAGCCCAGGGCTTCACGCAGCCGCTTGACGTGGACGTCGACGGTGCGCTCTTCAATGAAGACGTGGTCGCCCCAGACCTTGTCGAGCAGCGAGCTGCGGCTGTGCACGCGCTCGGCATGCTTCATCAGGTAATGCAGCAGCTTGAATTCGGTCGGGCCCAGCTTGAGCTCTTGCCCCAGGTAGGAAATGCGGTGCGTCGCGGCGTCCAGCACCAGCCCGCCCACCGTCACGCTGTCATTCACCGACTCGGGAGCGCGGCGGCGCAGCACGGCGCGTATGCGGGCCAACAGCTCCTGGGTGGAAAACGGCTTGGTGATGTAATCGTCGGCACCGGCGTCCAGCCCGGCCACCTTGTCGGGTTCGTCGCCGCGCGCCGTCAGCATCAGGATGGGAATGCTCTTGGTGCGTGCCTGCTTGCGCCAGTGGCGGGCCAGCGCCAAACCGCTTTGCCCCGGCAACATCCAGTCAAGCAGGATGGCGTCGGGCAGTACGGCATCGAGTTCACGCTGGGCCGACACGCTGTCCTCCGCCACCACGGGGTCAAAACCACCATGCCGCAGGTTGACGGCTATCAGTTCGGCGATGGCCGGCTCGTCTTCAACAATGAGAATGCGTGGCTGGTGTTTCATTCCGTCTTTACTTTACAGCCGACTCAATCTGTTCCATAGGGGTGTGGCGCACATCAGCCCCTTTGACGATGTAGATGATGAACTCCGCGATGTTCTTGGCATGGTCGCCCACGCGCTCTATGGCTTTGGCCACGAACAGCAGGTCCAGGCTCGGTGAGATGGTGCGCGGGTCTTCCATCATGTAGGTGATGAGCTTGCGCACAAAGCCGTCGAACTCCTGGTCAATCTTGTCATCTTCCTTGAGGATGGAGACCGCCGCCGCGGTGTCCAGCCGAGCAAAGGCGTCCAGCGCCTTGCGCAGCAGGCCGGAGGCAAGCTCGGCCGCGATACGCAGGTCCGACGAAGGCAAGGCCCGGGCCGATCCGCTTTCGATGATGGACTTGATCATGCGCGCGATCTTCTCGGCTTCATCGCCGGCGCGCTCAAGGTTGGCCGTGGTCTTGGAAATCGCGATCAGCAGGCGCAGGTCGCGCGCGGTGGGCTGGCGCCGCGCGATGATGGACGAGAGCTCGCGGTCGATGTCGAGTTCCATCGCGTTGACGCGGGTTTCAGTTTCGATGACCTGGTTGGCGCTCTCGGCGCTGAACTGCGACAACGCGTAAATGGCCAGGCGAATCTGCGACTCAACCAGTCCGCCGAGCTCCATGACGCGCGAAGACACGCCATTGAGTTCGCTGTCAAACTGGGTCGATAGGTGTTTATCAGGCATATGTGTTCCCTTATATCTGTCAATAACAAGGCCAGTCACACCGCGCTCCAGACCAGTAACCGCGTGGAACCGGCTTCGCCGGGCCACAGCTGTTGCCCCCTGAAAGGGGGGATCCGGCTACACGCAGTGAGCCGAGACGGGGGTCAGCCAAATCTGCCGGTAATGTAGTCTTCGGTTTCTTTGCGCTTGGGCTTGAAGAACAGGTCTTCGGTCGCGCCAAACTCAACCAGGTCGCCCAGGTACATATAGGCGGTGTAGTCGCTGCAGCGGGCCGCCTGCTGCATGTTGTGCGTCACGATGACCACCGTGTATTCGTTCTTCAACTCGGCGATCAGCTCTTCCACCTTCGCGGTGGAGATCGGGTCCAGCGCAGAGCAGGGCTCGTCCAGCAGCAGCACTTCAGGCTTGATGGCGATGCCGCGGGCAATGCACAGGCGCTGCTGCTGGCCGCCCGAGAGGCTGGAGCCGCTCTGGTTGAGCTTGTCCTTGACTTCCGTCCACAGCGCGGCCTTGCGCAGCGCCCATTCGACGCGCTCGTCCATGTCCGAGGCGTTCAGGCTTTCAAACAGCTTCACGCCGAAGGCGATGTTGTCGTAGATCGACATCGGGAACGGCGTCGGCTTCTGGAACACCATGCCGACCTTGGAACGGATCAGCGCCACGTCTTTTTTGGACGTCAGCAGGTTCTCGCCGTCGAACATGATCTCGCCTTCCGCGCGCTGCTCGGGATAGAGCTCATACATGCGGTTGAAGATGCGCAGCAGCGTGGATTTGCCGCAGCCCGAGGGGCCGATGAAAGCCGTGACCTTCTTTTCCGGGATTTCCAGGTTGATGCCCTTGAGCGCGTGGAACTTGCCGTAGTAGAAGTCGAGGTTCTTGACCGAAATTTTCGATTGCTCGCGTTGTGCGGTGATGGTGTCCATCTTTGACCTTGTTGTGTGGTGTGGCTAAAGGCTGTGGCGTCGGCCGCTTAGTTTTTGGCACGCGTCAGCACGCGCGCCAGGATGTTCAGGCCCAGTACGGCCATGGTGATCAGGAACACGCCCGCCCATGCCAGCTGCTGCCAGTTTTCATAAGGGCTCAGCGCAAACTTGAAGATCGTCACCGGCAGGCTGGCCATGGGCTGGCTCAGGTCGGACGTCCAGAACTGGTTGTTCAGCGCCGTGAACAGCAGCGGCGCCGTTTCACCGGCGATCCGCGCCACGGCCAGCAGCACACCCGTCGTCACACCGGCGCGCGCGGCCCGCAGCGTGATGCTGGTGATGACCTTCCACTTTGGCGCGCCCAGGGCGTAAGCGGCTTCGCGCAGGCCCGGCGGCACCAGCTGCAGCATGTTCTCCGTGGTGCGGATCACCACCGGAATCACGATCAGCGCCAGCGCCAGCACACCGGCCCAGCCCGAATAAGACTTGAACTGCGACACCACCACCGTGTAGACAAAAAGGCCAATCACGATGGACGGCGCGGACAGCAGGATGTCGTTGACGAAGCGCGTCACCGAAGCCAGCATGCCTTTGGTGTTGTATTCGGCCAGGTAGATACCCGCCATGATTCCAATAGGCGTGCCCACAAAGGTGGCCAGCAGCACCATCAGGAAGGAGCCGTAAAGCGCATTGGCGATACCGCCCGCCTCATTGGGTGCCGGAGTCATTTGGGTCAGGGTGGCGATCGACAGGCCGCCGATACCCAGCCTGATGGTTTCCACCAGAATCCACGCCAGCCAGAACAGGCCGAAGGACATGGCTGCCAGCGAGAGAACCAGCGCGATCTGGTTGACCCGCTTGCGGCGGGCGAACTTGGCCAGGCGTGCGTCTTGCATCACGGCGCTCATGTTTTCACCCCTTCACTCTTTCGCAATTGGGCCAGCAGCAGCTTGGACAGCGACAGCACGACAAACGTGATGAAGAACAGCACCAGGCCCAGGTAAATCAGCGCCGCCTGGTGCAGGCCCTCGCCCGCTTCGGCGAACTCATTGGCCAGCGCCGAGGTGATGCTGTTGGCCGCCTGGAACAGGCTCAGCGAGTCAAGCTGGTTGAAGTTGCCGATGACGAAGGTGACCGCCATGGTTTCACCCAGCGCCCGGCCCAGCCCCAGCATGATGCCGCCGATCACGCCGGCCTTGGTGTAAGGCAGCACGACCTTGGAGACAACCTCCCAGGTGGTGGAACCCAGGCCGTAGGCCGATTCCTTGAGCAGCACCGGCGTCACCTCGAACACGTCCCGCATCACCGAGGCAATGAAGGGAATGATCATGATGGCCAGGATGATGCCGGCCGACAAAATACCGATTCCCACAGGGGGGCCGGACACCAGCGCGCCCAGGTAAGGCACACCGCCCAGCAGGTTTTGCAGCGGCTGCTGCACATAGGTAGCCAGGATGGGGCCGAACACCAGCAAACCCCACATGCCGTAGACGATGGACGGCACGGCGGCGAGCAGTTCGATGGCGGTGCCCAGCGGCCTTTTGAGCCATGCGGGTGACAGCTCGGTCAGGAACAGCGCAATGCCGAAGCTCACCGGCACCGCGATAAGCAGGGCAATCAGCGAGGTGGCGAGGGTGCCGTAAATCATGACCAGGCCGCCGTACTCTCCCTTGACCGGGTCCCAGACGCTGCTGGCCAGAAAGCCGAGGCCGTATTTGCTGATCGCGGGCCAGGCCCCGATCACCAGGGACACCAGGATGCCGGCCAGCAGGCCCAGCGTCAGCCAGGCCGCGCCTTGCGCAGCCCAGCCGAAAAGCCGGTCCACCAGGGGGCTTCTGCGCACGGCATTGCCGGGGGGAGGATTGGTCATATCGCGTCCGGTCGCTTTGGCCGGGAGGTCAAAAGCGGCCCGGCTAGCCGGAAGTGTAGAGGACACGTGAGAAACCCCTATGGTTTGTAAAGACTGCGAAAAAGCAGGCAATGATTCAGGCTGTGCTTACTTGTAGGCCACCGTCTTGCCGGATGCGTCCTTGATGTCGCCCCAGGCTTTTTCGATGATGGTCTTCACTGCCGCGGGCATGGGCACATAGTCCAGGTCGTCGGCGGTCTTGTCGCCGTTCTTGTAGGCCCACTCAAAGAACTTGAGCGAAGCAGCGGCCTGGGCAGGCTTGTCCTGGACTTTCTGCATCAGGATGAAGGTTGCGCCGGTGATGGGCCACGAATCCTTGCCGGGCTGCTCGGTCAGGATCTGGTAGAAGCTCTTGGACCAGTCGGCGCCCGCAGCAGCTGCCTTGAAAGCGCTGTCTTCCGGCGACACAAAATTGCCGGCCGCGTTCTTCAGCTGGGCAAAGGTCATCTTGTTCTGCTTGACGTAGGCGTATTCCACATAGCCGATCGAGTTTGGCAGGCGGCCGACGAATGCAGCCACGCCTTCATTGCCCTTGCCGCCCGCGCCCACGGGCCAGTTGACGGCCGTGCCCTCGCCCACCTTGGACTTCCACTCGGCGTTCACCTTGCTCAGGTAGTTGGTGAAGATGAAGCTGGTGCCGGAACCATCGGCGCGGCGCACCGGTGCAATGGCCGCATCCGGCAATGCCAGCGTGGGGTTCAGCGCCTTGATGGCGGGGTCGGTCCACTTGGTGACCTTGCCGAGGTAGATATCGCCCAGCACCTGGCCGCTCAGCTTGAGCTGGCCGGGAGCGATGCCCTTGATGTTGATCACGGGAATGACGCCGCCGATCACGGTGGGGAATTGCATCAGGCCTTTTTTGGCCAGTTCCTCGTCCTTCAGGGGGGCGTCGGATGCGCCGAAGTCCACGGTCTTGGCCTCGATCTGGCGCAGGCCGGCGCCGGAGCCCACGGACTGGTAGTTGATCTTGACGTTGGTGGCCTTGTTGTAATCAGCGGCCCATTTGGAATACAGGGGAGCCGGGAAGCTGGCGCCGGCGCCGGTCACGTCCTGGGCGCTCGCCAGCGTGGCAAAAGAGACGAAGGCAAGGCCCATCGCGGCCGTCAGGGAAGCTTTGAAAGTCAGATTCATCAGAACACCTCTGGGTTGGAAATAGTCGGAATTGGTCGGAAATCAGTCGGGAAATGCTTGAAATTAGCTGGGTTTGCCAGGGACCATGCGACGACTGTAGGAAGCTTGTGTGACAAGGCTGTGACAAATATGACAGCCGGCGCAAGCCTGCCGGGAGGCCCCCAAAAGGCCGCCTCCCCTCGTAGCGTCACAAAACCTTCAAATTTCCGTCACGAATCCGTCATCAGCCGCTCCTACGCTTGGCCCTGTTTTAATCAGGAGAATTTCCATGCTGAACCGCCGCTTTCTGGTCCTTGCCGCCGCCGTCGCCATTGCCGCCCTCGCCGGTTGCGCCACCACCTCTACCCCGGTATCCGTGGCCGACACCATTGCCAGCCAGTCCCAGCTGAGCACGCTCAACGGCCTGGTCACCAAGGCCGGACTGACCGACACCCTCAAGGGCACCGGCCCCTACACCGTGTTCGCCCCCACCAACGAGGCTTTCGCCAAAGTACCCGCCAAGACCATGGACGAACTGGCCAGAGACCCGGCCAAACTCAAGGCCGTGCTGAGCTACCACCTGATTCCCGGCAAGCTGATGGCCGCTGACGTCAAGAACGGCAACAGCAAAACCGTCAACGGCGCCAACGTGGCGCTTTCCAAGGCCGGCGAATTCGTCACCGTCGAGGACGCCATGGTCCAGACCGCGGATATTTCCGCCACCAACGGCGTGGTGCACGTGGTGGACTCGGTCCTCATTCCACCAACCCGCTGAGCCCGCGCAAGGCCGAGAGCCTTGCCCCTGCCCTGCTTCCGCCCAGGCCCCTGTCTTTCCCCGGAAAGCAGGGGCCTTCCCCATTCCGCCGGACCTCGTCAGACAACAGAGGACAGGCACACCGTCAGGAACCTCCGATGGCCCCAGCCGAAACCCTTTCCCATCATCTCCTCCCCCGCCGCCGGCTGTTGCAGCATGCCGGCCTGCTGGCAGCCGGCATTGCCGCGCCCGCGTGGGCGCAGCCCGCCAAATCCGCATCGCGCAGCCTCGTCGTGGCTCAGGTGGTGGATTTTTCGCAGGCGCAGCAGGACGTCTCCAAGGATTTTTTGATCGGCTCACGCGCCGCCTGGCAGGACATCAATGCCAAAGGCGGCATTCGCGGACGCCGCATAGAGCACCAGACGCTTGAAACCGACGGCACGCCGGCCGGTCTCAAGACGGCGCTCGATTCGGTCAGGGACAACCCCCACTGCGTCGCCCTGTCCGGCAGCGTCGGCGACCTGGTGGCCGGCCAGCTCGTGGAGCTGTCCCACAAGGGAGGGCTCCCCATGGCGCACGTGGCACCCTGGCTGCAGAACTCCAGCCTTGAGATCGACGACAAGACTTTCCCGATCTTCGCGGCCCGCCAGGAACAGATGGCCTACGCCCTCAAAAGCCTCTCCACCATGGGTTTGAAGGAACTGGGCGCGGTGTATGCCACGGCGCGGGACTACAACGCCTACCACGCCGACGTCGAACGCATCGCCGCCGCCCTGCAATTCAAGCTGCAGGCCTTCAAGGGCGCGGACAACCTGCGCGCGCTGGGCCAACAGCTCACACCGCGCACCCCTGCCGTGCTGCTCTTCGTGGGCGGCACACCCGAGCTGGCTGAATTCACGCAGGGCCTGGAAAAGCAGGCCCGCCAGCGCTACATCGTGGCCCTGGCCGACGTGAACCTGCAAACCATGCTGCAAATGGGCGCGGCACGCAGTACGCCGGTGATCGCCACCCAGCCCGTGCCCCTGGTCAATGCCAGCCTGCCGATTGTCAGGAGCTACCGTGAAACCCTCTCACGGCTGTTCGACGAGCCGCCCGCGCCGCTCAGCCTGGCCGGCTTCATCGCCGCGCGCTACACCTATGAGGTGCTCAATGAGGTGGACGGCCCGCTGAGCCGCCAGAACGTGCTGGGCGCCTTCCAGCGCCGCGGCAACCTGGACGTCGGCGGCTTTGCCGTCAGCTTCAACCCCCAGCGCCGCAGCAGCACCTACGTCACCCAGAGCATGATGACGGTCGACGGCCGGCTGATTGGTTAAGACTAAGGCTCAGGAATGCTGATGCGAGTCCCGCGCGATGCCTATGCCCATTAAACTCAGGCATGCAAAATGGAACGCTGCTCGCGGCTGTGGACCTGGGGTCCAACAGCTTCCGCCTCGAAATCGGCCGCTTTGACCACGGCCGCATACATCGCACTGAATACCTCAAGGAAACCGTCCGCCAGGGCAACGGACTGGACGCGGACCGTAACCTGACGCCCGAAGCCATGCAGCGCGGCTGGGACTGCCTGGCGCGCTTCGGTGAACGCCTCGCGGGCTTCAAGAAGCACCAGGTGCGCGCAGTCGCGACCCAGACCTTGCGCGAAGCGCGCAACCGCGAGGAATTCCTCGCGCGCGCCCACAAAATCCTCGGTTTTCCCATCGACGTGATTCCCGGCCGCGAGGAAGCCCGCCTCATCTACCAGGGCGTGGCGCATTTGCTGCCCCAATCCGATGAGCGCCGACTGGTGGTGGACATAGGCGGGCGCTCCACCGAGATGATCCTCGGCAAGGGCCTGGAAGCGCGCACCATGGAGTCCTACCGGGTCGGCAGCGTGGCCTGGTCCATGAAGTACTTTCCCGAAGGGCAGTTCACCGCGAAGGCCTTCGCGACCGCCGAAGTCGCCGCCAAGGCGGTGCTGGACGAAGCCGTCAACGCCTATCGGGCCGGCGCCTGGGACACGGCCTATGGCTCCTCCGGCACCATAGGCGCCGTCAGCGACGTGCTGACGGCCGCGGGCTGGCCCGCGGGTCAGGTCACGCGCGAGGGCCTGGACTGGCTGCTCGATCGCCTGCTCAAGGCGCAAAGCGCTGATCGCCTGAAGCTCGACGGCATGAAGGACGACAGGCGCGCCGTCATAGGCGGCGGCGTCAGCGTGCTGCGCGCCGTGTTCGACCTGCTCGGCATCTCGCAGATGGAAGCCGCCCAGGGCGCGCTGCGCCATGGTGTGCTCTACGACCTGCTGGACCGCGAACAGGACCTGACCGACCTGCGCTCCACCACCGTGCAACGTCTATCCAGCAAATTCAATGCCGACCCGGCGCAGGCCCAGCGCGTCAGCAAGGTCGCGCGCCACCTGTTCGCGATGGCCGGCGCCGGCCTGCCAGCCGCCGATGTCGCGCGCTTCCAGCGCAAGCTCGAGTGGGCAGCGCAGCTGCATGAGATCGGCAGCCAGATCTCGCACAGCGACTACCACAAGCACGGCGCCTATATCCTCGACAACGCCGACGCACCCGGTTTCGCCCTGCCCGAGCTGCACCGCCTCAGCCTGCTGGTGCTGGGGCACCGCGGCAAGCTGCGCAAGCTCGAAGTCGACTTCGAGGACCGCGTGTTCATCCAGCAGTTGCTGTGCCTGCGCCTGGCGGTCATCCTGTGCCACGCCCGCCGCGACCCGGACCTCAAAGGCATGCAGCTCGAATGCGGCTCCGAGCCCGGCCGGATTTTCGTGCTCAACTGCCGCGCCGGCTGGGGACAGGCCTTTCCGCAATCGGCCCACCTGCTGCAGGAAGAAGTGCTGGCCTGGCAGAAGACGCCGTGGACGCTGGTCGTCCCCACTGCCTGATCTCTTCTACGCCCTCGGCTCCGCTTCACACGCACCTGGCCCAACAGGCCGTGATTTGACCTCGCTCGAATAAACCGTATAAACTGTATATACGGTTTATTCGACCGCACATCAATAAGAGGATCAATCCATGGCTACCAGCAAAAAAGCAACTGCGAAACCCGCGGCACCGGCCGCTCCCAAGGCACCCGTGAAGGCCGCCAGCAAGCCCGTCCCGAAAAAGGCCTCCCCAGCCAAAGCCCCGGCCGGCAAAGGTGCAAAAACCACCGTGAAAAAAGCAGCCACAAAAAAGCCGGCAGCCAAGCCGCAGGTAAGCGCCAAGCCCGCGAAGACGGCAAAGCCCGAGAAAACCAAAAAGCCCAAGCTGGTGCGCGACAGCTTCACCATCCCGAAAACCGAATATGTGGTACTCGACGACCTCAAGCAGCGCGCCGCCAGGCTGACCCGCCCGGCCAAGAAAAGCGAATTGCTGCGCGCGGGTATCAAGCTGCTGGCCAGCTTGTCCGACGCGGCCTTCCTGACCGCGCTCGAGCAGGTCCCCGCGATCAAGACCGGCCGCCCCTCGGGCGCTTAAACGCCACAACGGCAGTCGCCGGCGCTCACCCTAGGCGCCTGGCGATCTGGCCAGTCCCAGGCTGCGGAGATTTGCCTCCAGCTCGGCAACAGTGCTCCAGGGCAGGATGGGAGAATTTTCCCGCTCGTCGGGAGGATTGGACGGCAATTCGTCAGACCAGCCACCGCAACCCACCAGTGGAAGCAGCGGCCGTTTGTGCAACCAGGCCAGGTGCACCTCGGATTTGGTTCCCGCACGTCCGCCGATGACGATGCAAGCATCGCCGGCAAGCGCCATCAGCAAATTGCGGGCATCGCCCATGCCGCAGGGCAACACCACCGTGGCGGGCCAATCCGGCGCGGGCATTTCGTCCGGAGGCACGATGCTGAGTACCAGGCCCTTGGCTTGAATGGCCCGCTCGGCCGCAACCCTGGTCGCGGGACTGCCGCACCCGCTCACCACGGTGATGGCCAGCCTGGCCAAGGCTTCACCAGCCTGGCCGGCAAGCTCGTAAGCGCGAGATCCGGGCTCGGCACTGCCGAGTACGCAAACCTGGGGTTTTCGGTGGGAAACAGTCATGATGGACGAGTTTACGGCTTGCGCTTGAAACATCCCACCAGGACAGCGGCATAGCCAGACAGCGAAGCCGATTCACCACCACGAAGAGGCCAGCACGGCCGCGACGAATGCGACGAGGTTGAGTGCGGCTGATGCGGCGTGCGAATACTCCCACTTGCGGCGCAGTGCCTGCCAGTTCCCAGGCGCTTCGGTCCAGTTCCGTGTTGCCCGGTTGACTGGAAAAGTGAACGCCCAGAACACCGCCTGTGTCGCCGCAATGCAGGCAAATGCAATGACCGCGGCAACCTGAACCGCAAGGCCTGCGGTTCTCGCCTGCCAGGCCAGAGCGGCAGTGCTGGTCAGCGCAAGCATGACAATGGGTGCTACGCGCTGCCAGCCCCGATACAGCTTCTGGGCAACCAGGTACTCATCCTTGGCCAAATGGATCTTATTGGGAAGTTCCATGGCATGGGCTGCGGCAGGAGCCAGCGCAAGGCCGCAGAAAACAATGGCTCCGAATGAAACAAGATCGTGTGGCATGGGCGGATCCGGAAGGCTTAGCTGGCGAATGAGTCAGGCGCCGAACCCACTATGTAATGCATGCCGCAATGCCGTGGGCCTGCGCAGTTGTAAACAGGCTGTAAGCGCCGCAATCCTCCGTTGCGGTCCGCAACTCATGGAGGCGCAGGATCATCGGGCCCCTTTGTCGCTCAGGGCATCGGCTCACAGCACTTCAGGCGACTGCACAGTCACGACCACCGTCTGGTTGTGCCCCTCGCGATCGCGGCTGCGCAGCCACCAGACGGCGCCTTTCTTGACCGGGAAATCACCGGCCCGCAGGCCCAGCAGCTGTGCGATAGCTTCGCCGAGGATGGGCTGGTGGCCCACCACCAGGATCGGGGATTTGGCTGAGGGCCACTGCACCAGTTCCAGCAATTGCGCGGCCGTGGCGTCAGGCGCCAGCTCATTCCTGATCTTGTATTTGCGCCCCAGCGCCAACGCGGTCTGCTCGCAGCGTCGCGCCGGGCTCACGAAAATGCGCGTGCCTTCGGGCAGCTGGCGGTCCAGCCAGTTAGCCATGCGTGCGGCCTGCTTCTCGCCGCGGGCCGTGAGCGAGCGCTCCAGGTCACCGCCTGCTTGTGGATCACCTTCGGGCAAATCTTCCGCCTCCGCATGACGCCACAAGATGAGGTCCATGTCATTTTTCCTGGTGTTGGGGAGCTGAATAGCGGCCCATGAGTGCCGTCTGTGCGCCGTGGCGCGGTGTGTCACCCTGCGAATTCACACGCAAGTAAGTACCGTCGGGTTGCAGGTCCCAGGCGTCGCGCGCATCGTGCAAATAGGCCACCAGGCATTCGTCGATGATGCGCTGGCGTATGGCCGGGTCGGTGACCGGCCAGGCCAGCTCGACCCGTCGCAGCATGTTGCGGTTCATCCAGTCGGCGCTCGACAGCAGCAGTGTCTCTTCTTGCGCGCAACGGAAGTAAAACACGCGTGAGTGCTCCAGAAAGCGGCCTATGACGGAGCGCACGCGAATGTTGTCGGTCACGCCCGGCACCTGGGCCGGCAGCATGCAGGCGCCGCGCACGATCAGGTCTATCTTCACGCCGCAACGCCCTGCTCTCACCAGCGCCAGCATGAGGTCCTCGTCGGTCAGCGCGTTCATCTTGGCGACAAGGCGTGTGTCCTTGCCCTGCAGGGCGGCTACGCCCAGCGCGTCTATTTTCTCGATCAGCTTGTGGTGCAACTGGAAAGGCGCAAGCAGCAAACGATGCAGCTTGGGCAGGCGGCTCTGGCTGGCCAGGTGCACAAAGACGTTGTCGATATCGGCCGTCATCAGCGGGTCGGCCGTGAGATAGCTCAGGTCGGTGTAGAGCCGCGCCGTACGCGGGTTGTAGTTGCCGGTCGACAAATGCGCATAGCGCGCCAATTGCCGGCCTTCGCGGCGCGTGACCAGCAGCATCTTGGCGTGGGTCTTCAGGCCCACCACACCGTACACCACCTGCGCGCCTATCGACTCCAGCATTTCAGCCCAGTTGATGTTGGCCTCTTCATCAAAACGCGCCTTGAGCTCCACCACTACAGTCACTTCCTTGCCGCGCCGCACGGCTTCGCGTAGCAGCAGCATCAGCTCCGAATCGGCGCCGGTGCGGTAAATCGTCTGCTTGATGGCCAGCACCTGCGGGTCGTTGACGGCCTCGCGCAGGAAGGCAAGCACCCCGTCAAAACTCTCAAAGGGCTGGTGGATGGACACGTCACCCTCCTTGAGCCGCTCAAAGAAGGACTGGCCGGGCTGCAGCTGCGTCGGGTAGCAAGGCCGGTAGCTCGGGAAGAGCAACTTGGAGTCGTTGACCAGGTCCACCAGCTGCGTCAGGCGCACCAGGTTCACCGGGCCGTGCACACGGTACAGCGAAGGTGACGGCAAATTGAACTGCTTCAGCAGGAAATTGGCGAGATATTCCGAGCAGCCCGCCGACACCTCCAGACGCACGGCTTGGCCGTAGTGGCGCTGCTCCAGGCCCTGGCGCAAGGCCGTGCGCAGGTTTTTGACGTCGTCTTCATCGACCGCGAGGTCCGAATGGCGGGTGACGCGGAACTGCGAAAACTGCCCCACTTCGCGCCCGGGAAACAGTTCGTCCAGGTGGGCGCGGATCACGCTGGAGAGTGAGACGAACAGCCGCTCATCCTTGTGGTGGCCGCGTGAGGGCATATGGATCAGCCGTGGCAACACGCGCGGCACCTTGACGATGGCGATCTCGTTCTCACGGCCGAAAGCATCATGGCCGCCCAGCCGCACGATGAAATTGAGCGACTTGTTGGCCACTTGCGGAAAGGGGTGCGACGGGTCCAGCCCGACCGGAATCAGCAGCGGCCGCACTTCCCGCTCGAAATACTCCTTCACCCAGCGCCGCTGGGCCGCGTTGCGCTCGCCGTGCGAGACGATGCGTATGCCCTGGCGCTCAAAAGCCGGCAACAGGTCGTCGTTGTAGAGCGAGTACTGGCGCGCCACCATGTCGTGTGCGGCTGACGACAAAGCCCGAAACGACTCGACCGAATAAGGGCCTTTGGATTCATTGGCCTGTGCCGCCGTGAGGTGGGGCGCGGTGCGGACTTCAAAAAACTCATCCAGGTTGGACGACACGATGCACAAAAACCTCAGCCGCTCCAGCAAGGGCACATCGGGGCGTTTGGCCCAGTCCAGCACCCGCTCATTGAAGGCAAGAATGCTGTGGTCGCGGTCCAGGAACTGGACGGGTGGCGCGGCGGCGGCCACAGAGGCGGGGGAAGTGGGCATCAGCACAGAAAACCTGTCAGTAAAAGTAAGTCACAGTGTTGACGGGTTTCATGACAATGGCGTGACAGTACTTTTAACTGATGTTGCCCCCCGCCGTGGGCGCTGGCAAGTGGCCCCTCTGGCTGCCCTTGATCTCTTTGGGGTCAGACTTGACACCGTTTTGCGCGGCATTCACGAGATAAGACGCAAAAAGCTGCGCCGCCTGGCCCCAGCTGAAGTCCAGCGCACGCTGGCGGGCTTCGTGGCGCGGCACCGCCATCGCACCGTAACAAGCCTGTTGCAAATCTTCGTTCATGACACCGCCGTGACAGCTGCCATCGGCTTTTCCGAGCACTTCCAGCGGGCCGTCGACCGGGTAGGCCGCCACCGGCGTGCCGGCGGCCATAGCTTCGAGCATGACCAGGCCAAAAGTTTCGGAGCGGCTCGGGAAAACAAAGACATCGGCAGCGGCATAAACCTTGGCCAGCTCGTCCCGGGGCAGCACGCCCATCCAGCGGACCTGTGGGTAGCGCTGCTTAAGGGACTCCTCCAGCGGCCCGACACCGCAGACCACCTTGGTGCCCGGAATGTCCAGCTTCAAAAAGGCATCAATATTCTTCTCATACGACACCCGCCCCACAAACAGCGACACCGGCCGCAACAGACTACCCATGGGCGGGTGCGGGCGCGGTTGCGGCTCGTAACCGAAAAGCTGGGTATCCACGCCATGCGTCCAGCCGCGCAGGTTCTGGAAGCCGCGCTGCTCCAGCATGCGCAGCACGCCCTGGGTGGGCACCATCACGCCAGACGAAGGCCTGTGGAAGTGGCGGAACAGCGCGTAGCCCCAGGACAGCGGGATTTTGAGCGCCGCATGCAGGATTTCGGGAAATTTGGTGTGGAAAGCCGTGGTGAAGTGCAGCCTGCGCTTGAGGCAGTAGCCGCGCGCCGCCCAGCCCAGCGGCCCTTCGGTGGCGATATGGATGGCCTCCGGCTGGAAAGCGTCCAGCTTTTCCGTCAACCCGCGCTTGGGCCGCACCGCCAGGTCTATGCCGGCATAACCCGGGCAAGGACGTGTTTTAAAGAGGTTCGGGTGTATCACCTCCACCTGGTGGCCCAGTTCCGCGAGCTCGCGCACCAGCTCTACCAAAGTGGTGACAACGCCGTTGACCTGGGGCTGCCAGGCGTCGGTGACCAGGGCGACCTTCATGCGACCACCGTGGAAGCCGCATGGCCGCGGCCCTGCGTCTCATGGGCCGGCGCCCAATGCACCAGCTCCAGCGTGCCGTCGAAGTTTTCGACCAGCGCCGTGCGGCTTTCCACCCAGTCGCCGTCATTGCAGTACAGCACGCCGTTGATGGTGCGCATCTCGGCGCGGTGGATGTGGCCGCAGACCACGCCCTGGTGGCCGCGCCGGCGCGCCTCGTTGGCGACCGCCACCTCGAAGTCGGTGACGTAGTTGAGCGCGCTCTTGACCTTTTGTTTCAGGTAGGCCGAGAGTGACCAGTAAGGCAGGCCCATGCGCGCGCGCAGGCTGTTCAGGTGGCGGTTGAGTTTGAGCGTGAATTCATAGAGGTTGTCGCCCACGTAGGCGAGCCATTTGGCGCACTGCACCACCGCATCAAAGTAGTCGCCGTGGATGATCCACAGGTGGCGCCCGTCGGCGGTGGTGTGCACGGCTTCATCAATGACCTCGATGCCGCCGAACTGGTTGCCGATAAATTCACGCGCAAACTCATCGTGGTTGCCGGGCACGTAGATGATGCGGCAGCCCTTGCGCGCGCGGCGCAGCAGCTTTTGCACCACGTCGTTGTGCGACTGCGGCCAGTACCAGCGGCGGCGCAGCTGCCAGCCGTCCACGATGTCGCCCACCAGGTAAAGGTTGTCGCTGGGATGGGCCCTGAGGAAGTCCAGCAGGGCCGCCGCCTGGCAGCCGGGCGTGCCCAGGTGGATGTCGGAGATGAAGACGGTGCGATAGCGCTTGCGCAGCAAATCGTCATCGTCATGGTCGTCGCCGCCTGCAACCAAGCCGTTGCCCAGCGCCCCCATGGCGTCAAACATGCTGCGCATCAGGCCTCCGCAGTGTTGCCCGGCACCGGTTTGCCGGAGAAATGCTTGAGGTAGCGCGGCGGCAGGTCGGCGATGCGCATCATCATGGGCAGGTCGGCCGAGTTGAAATCGGGGTCCCAGGCCGGCGCGCCCAGCACCTTGGCGCCCAGGCGCAAATAGCCCTTGATCAGCGCGGGCGGCTCCACGTCCAGCGTGTCGTCCAGCCTTTCCACCGGCAAGGCCAGGCGCGGCGTGACGCGGTACTCGATGGCGGTCAGGTGCGTCTCGCGCACCTGGCGCCAGATGCTGGCGGCCGCATGACCGTTGGACACGCCGTTGTGCTGCATCGGGATGCTGGCGCAGCCGATCATGGTGTCGAGCTGGTTGCGCGACATGAACTCGGCCAGCGCGCCCCACAGCGCCAGGATCACGCCGCCGTGGCGGTGGTCGGCATGCACGCAGCTGCGGCCCAGCTCGACCATGCGCTCGCGCAGCGCGCGCAGCCGCGTCAGATCGAACTCGGTGTCGCTGTAGGTGCTGCCCACGCGTTTGGCCTGGGTCGGCGTGAGCACGCGGTAGGTGCCTATCACTTCCTGGCTGTCGGCGTCGCGCACCAGCAGGTGTTCGCAATAGTCGTCAAACAGGTCCACGTCGTGGCCGGGCAATGTCTTGGACAGCGTGGCGCCCATCTCGAGCGCGAACACCTGGTACCTCAGTCGCTGCGCCTGCCGGACCTCGTCCTGGTGCCGGGCCCAGCCGACCGAGATTTTCCCCACTGGAGCCCTTTGAACAGGGGCTGGACTGACAGCATGACCGCTTTGATGAAGTGACCCCCGTGGCATTGCGACGGGCGACAATGCAAAGGTGGGATTGGGCAGTTCTTTCATGGCTAACTCCTTGTTTCTGTTTCCTTGTTTCCGTGTCTCAACAACTTCAGCAAGCTCACGCACCCGCGGCATTTCTTCGCCGCCTGTAAAAAAGCCCCATCAAGGGGCTTGTCGGCACTCAATCACCGGCGGCCAGAGAAACCGCCTTGCCAGGTTGCCCCAGGCCGGCCATCAGCGCCGGCCGCGCGTTCGACAAACCTTCCAGCCAGGGCCGGGTGCCGGCCTTGAAGCGCAGGCCGCCCGGGCTGTTGGCCAAGGCCTGGGCCGTGCAGCGCAGGATGCGCAGGCACTGCTTGTTCAAGTCCTGGATGCCGGCGCCCAAACCGCGTGCGGCGCCTGCGTCCTGCTTGTCTTGTGCCTGCGAATGGCGTCCCATCGGGTGCTCTGTCATGCTGGTCATGACGTCATTCTGGGAGCGGGGGGTGACGCGTTCGTGTCAGTTCAATGGCAGTTGTGTGACACGGCGTGGCGGGCCTGAAGAAGTGGCTGGAGCGCCACAGGCCGGGAGAGGGGCGGATGAGAAGCCGCAGGGGAAACGGCGGCGCACGGATGCGCGCGCCCGGCAGGAAAAATACGACGGGGGCTAGGCCCGCGTCACACGCTCTCCGCGCTCATTGATGACCTGCTCGCCGTCTTCCTTGCTGAAAGCCCCGCGCTGCGGCAGCGGCAGGATGTCGAGCACGGCCTCCGAAGGCCGGCACAGCCGTGTGGCCAGCGGCGTGACGACGATGGGCCGGTTGATCAGCACGGGATGGGCCAGCATGGCATCCACCAGCGCCTCATCATCGACGTCGCCCAGGCCAAGCTCCCTGTAAATGCCTTCTTTTTCCCGGACCACTTCACGCACGGGCGTGCCCATCTGCGCGATCAGCTCCCGCAGCTTTTCACGCGTAGGCGGTGTCTTGAGGTATTCAATGATTTCGGGTTCTATGCCGGCATTGCGGATCAGGCCCAGCACATTGCGTGAGGTGCCGCATTGGGGGTTGTGGTAGATCGTGACTTTGGGGGCGGATGGCATGTGTTTTCACTCCTGGTAAATAGGCTACAGCGCCGTAGTTTGCATCAATTCAATAATTCAACTATATTTGAATTATGGAATCTTTACTACAAACCCCGGAATCCTCCGTCCTTGACGAAAGCGCCGCCGTCAAGGCACTGGCCGCTCTCGCCCAGGCCCAGCGCCTGCGCGCCTTTCGCGCCTTGGTAGTGGCCGGCCCCGAAGGGTTGACGCCGGGCGCCATCGCCGAACAGCTGGGCATCGCCGGCAGCGCACTGTCTTTTCACCTGAAAGAACTCTCGCACTCAGGCCTGGCCAGCAGCGAAGCGCGCGGCCGCAACCTGATCTACCGCGCCAACTTCGGCCAGATGAACGCCCTGCTCGGCTACCTGACCGAACACTGCTGCGAAGGCGGCGCCTGCGAAGTCGACCCCAAAGCCGGCTGCGCTGCCTGCTAACCATTCCCCGTCCGTACTCAATCCAAAGGAGAGCCCCATGAAACGCTTCCATGTCCATGTCCACGTCAAAGACCTCGAAAAGAACATCGCCTTTTATTCGGCCATGTTCGACCAGCAACCCGCGCGCACCGAAGCCGATTACGCCAAATGGATGCTCAACGACCCGCCGGTCAACTTCGCCATCTCCACGCGCGGCGACGCACCCGGTGTGGACCACCTGGGCATACAGGTCGACCAGGCCGAAGAACTCGAAGCCCTCAAGGCCAATGCAACCCGCGCCGATATGGCCTTGCTCGACGAAGGCCCCACCACCTGCTGCTATGCGCGCAGCGACAAATACTGGCTCACCGACCCGCAAGGCATTGCCTGGGAGCAGTTCCACACGCTGGGCAACATCCCGGTGTTCAGCGAGGCCAAGCCGGCCGCCGATAGCGCGGCAGCCCAGGCCTGCTGCGCCCAGCCCGACGCCGCTACACCCGTGGTGTTTTCCAAAGCCGCCCCGGCCCGCAACACCAAGGCCTGCTGCTGAGATATCGCCATGAATCCGCAAACCATCAACATCCTTTTCCTGTGCACCCACAACTCGGCGCGCAGCATCCTCGCCGAAGCCACGCTCAACCACATCGGCAAGAACCGGTTCAAGGCTTACTCGGCTGGAAGCAGCCCGCGTGACAATCAACAGCCCCATCCGTTGGCGCTCGAAGTCCTGGGCAACGCAGGCATCTCCACAGAAGGCCTGCGCAGCAAGAACTGGGAGGAGTTTGGCAAGCCGGACGCACCGCACATGGACTTGGTCATCACGGTCTGCGACAACGCCGCTGGCGAGGTCTGCCCCTTCTGGCCCGGCCAGCCTGCTACGGCACACTGGGGTTATGCAGATCCCTCGGAGGGCGACGGCACGGAGGCGCAAAAGCGCGAGGCCTTCCGCCAGACCTTGCATGCGATACGCCGCCGCCTGGACCTGCTGGCCAACCTGCCGCCGGCCGGGGTCGACAAGCTCATGTTGCAAACTCGCGCGCGCGACCTGGCCCGCTCATGAGTCCTTCGTTGCCCACGCTCTCAGCCTCAGCCTCAGCCAACAAACGGGAGTTTCAGCTCAAGCATCAGCTTCTCGCGGAATTCGCGGGCACAGCCGCCCTGCTCTGCGCAGTCATAGGCTCGGGCATCATGGCCGAGCGGCTTTCGGCCGGCAACCTGGGCGTGGCCCTGCTGGCCAACACGTTGGCTACCGTCTTCGCGCTCTATGTGCTGATCGAGTTGCTGGGCCCGGTCAGCGGCGCGCACTTCAATCCGCTGGTGACTTTGGTACTGGGCTCCCGAACTGAAGCCTCCCCAAAGCACCCGAGAAAAACCCTTCTCTTTATCGCCAGCCAGTTGCTGGGCGCGGCCGCGGGCGCCTGGCTGGCCCATGCAATGTTCGACATGAACCTGCTGCAGCTCAGCCACAAGGTTCGCAGCGGAAGCGGCCAATGGCTGGCCGAGGCCACCGCAACGGCAGGGCTGATCCTCGTTGTGCTGCGCGCGCCCGGGGCCAAGGCGCCGGCCATGGTCGCCTGCTACATAGGCGCGGCCTACTGGTTCACCGCGAGCACCTCATTCGCCAACCCGGCGGCCGTGCTGGGCCGCATGCTCTCAGACAGCTTCGCAGGCATCGCACCGGCCAGCGCGCCGGCCTTTGTGCTGGCGCAGGCGGTGGGTGCCCTGGCGGGTATGGCGCTGCATCGCGCGCTGGGCGTACAGCAGTCAACTGGCCAAGGTTGAGGTGCTGGCGGCCACCGAAGGGGCCTCGGCTTTTCTTGCTACGCTTGCAGCGTGACTTCGACCACAAGCCGCGCCGCCACCATCGTCCAGCTGGGCATTGCCCAGACGCTGGCCTGGGCTTCCAGCTATTACCTGCCCGCCATCCTGGCCGTGCCCATGGCGCGCGACCTGGGCGTCAGCACACCCACGGTGTTTGCCGCCTTCTCGGCCGCGCTGGTGGTCTCCGCCCTGCTGGGGCCGGCCGCGGGCAAGGCGATTGACCGCCATGGCGGCCGGCCGGTGCTGGCGGCCAACAGCCTGGTATTTGCCACGGGCCTGGGTATGCTGGCGCTGGCGCAAGGGCCCGTAGGCCTGTTCACCGGCTGGGCACTTATGGGCGTGGCCATGGCCGCGGGCCTTTATGAAGCGGGCTTTGCGGCGCTGGTTCACCTGTATGGCAAGGAGGCGCGGGGCGCCATCACCGGCATCACCTTGTTTGGCGGCTTTGCCAGCACCGTGGGCTGGCCGCTGTCGGCATGGCTGGAACTGGAATGGGGCTGGCGCGCCACCTGCCTGGCCTGGGCGGGGCTGCACCTGCTGCTGGGTTTGCCGCTCAACTGGCGGCTGCCGGCCTTGCCTGTAGCGGCCCATCCCGCCGCAACACCTTTGGATGAAACCCAGGCCGAAGCAGCCGCGCCCTCCCCCTCTTCCCAAAGCACCCAAAGCTCCCAGAGCGGTGCCCGTACGGCAGTGTTGCTCGCGCTGGTGTTTGCCGTGACCTGGTTCATCAGCACCGCCATGGCTTCGCACCTGCCGCGCCTGCTGCAGGCCCACGGCGTACCGCTGGCCACCGCGCTGGTGTTCGCCGGCCTGGTCGGCCCCGCCCAGGTGGCCGGCCGGCTGCTGGAATACGGCCTGCTGCGCAAGATCCATCCATTGGTGTCCGCTCGCGTGGCCGGCAGCCTGCATACGCTGGGCGCGGCAGCCTTCCTCTTTTTCGGCGCTCCGGCAGGCGCGGTTTTTACGGTGCTGCACGGCGCCGGCAACGGCGTGCTGACGATTGCCAAGGGTACCCTGCCGCTGGTGCTGTTCGGCGTGCGCGACTACGGCGCGCGCCAGGGCCTGCTGATGGTCCCGGCGCGCTTCGCCCAGGCGACCGCACCCTGGCTGTTCGGCCTGGCGATTGACCGTGTCGGCTCGGGTGCGCTGTGGTTTTCAGCAGCGCTGGGACTGGTGGCCTTCGCGGCCTTGATGCTGCTGCACGCCCCTTCAGCTGCCAGCCAGCGCCGCGATTAGGCACAACGCGCTCGACGCAAGGCCCTGTGCCAGGGTCAACGTGATTTTTCCCCTCACTTAAACACTGTTTAATTTACTTCGCGATCATTAAAATCCAGTCCCAATGACCAAGCCGTCCCAGACCGACAGCCCCGGCAAGCCCGGCCGCGCGCGCGCCACACGGGCGCCCTCGATGGCCCGCGATGCCCGTCAGCGCGCCCTCACGGACGTCCGCCGCTCCCTCGTGCTGGATGCGGCGCGCGCCGTGTTCTTCGAGCATGGCCTTGACGGCACCAGCATCCGGGAGATCGCCCAACGTGCGGGCTACACACCGGGGGCGATCTACAGCTACTTCGCAAGCAAGGAAGAGGTTTACGCGGCGCTGCTTGGCGAGTCGCTGGAGCGTTTGAACGGGAAGGTCCAGGCGGCGTGCGCGCAATCCAACGGCGGCGCGGCGAGGCTGGGACGCGACGCGGCGACCGCGTTTTTTGACTTCTACCGGGAGAACCCGCGCGACCTGGACCTCGGCTTTTATTTGTTCCAGGGCATGCAGCCGCGTGGGCTGTCACCCGAGCTGAACGAGAGCCTGAACAAGCGGCTGCGCGATGCGCTCCTGCCCACCCAGGAAGCGCTGCAGGCGCTCGGCATGCCGGCCGGCGAAGCGCTTGCCGAAATCACCGCTTTGTTCACGCACACGGTCGGCCTGCTGGTGCTCAGCCATACGGGGAGCGTCCGCATGTTCAAGCAGGCATCTCAAGGGCTTTTTGAAACGTATCTGGAACGCCTTCTGGAGCGGGCCGGCAGCGCGTCCCCCGGCACCGGCGCCAGGCAGCCCAGGCCGTGAGCCGTCCTTAGACCTCATACCCATCGGCGTACCCGGCCTTTGTACGCCTCGTACTCCGCCCCAAATAGAGACGCCAACACGCGTTCTTCCGGGATGATCTGGAACCGGGTGATGTAGAGCACGTACACGGCAACCCACACGGCCGCGAGCGGATTCGCCAGAAACACCGCCCACGCCAACAAGGCGAGCAAGAGCCCGACATACATGGGGTTGCGCGTATAGCGGTACACGCCCCGCACGACCAACGAGGACGCCAGGCTTGCCTTGACCAGGTTTACGGTGGTCTTGGCGCGCCGGAACGCAAGCATTCCGGCGATGCTGATACCTTGGCCGATGCACACCAAAACGACGGCGCAGAACACTCGGGCCGTGTAGGGAACCTGCACAAGGCCCGCGACGGTTGGTGTCAGCCACATCAGAAGCGCCAGGACAAGCGCCACGATGGGGGGAGGAACCTTCAGTTCAAGCCCGCGCATATCAAACCAGCATCGACTGCTGGGCGAAGATACCCGCCATTGCGCCCTGCGATGATGCCTGGGTGACCGAGGGCAGGAAGGGCGTCGTGAGGTCGCCGGCGGCGTAGATGCCGGGCATGCTGGTTTGGCGGCGCTCGTCCACCTTGAGGACGATGCCGGTGGGCGTATCGACCGTGGCGAGGCCCAGTGATTCATGCAGGCTTGCGGACGGCTTGTTGCGCGGATGGGCGAACAGGATGTCGACCGCGACATTGCTGCCGGTATCGAGATTGACGGTGGTGATATGGCCCTTTTGATGGGCGATCTCGACGATCCGGCCAAGGGCGACAGCTATGTTGCGGCGCGCCAGATCGGCCTGGATATCGGGCGCTATGTCGTGACCATCGGTGAAGACAGTCAACTTGTCGGTCCAATCAAGGAACAACCTGACCTGATTGTGCGACTGCGGGCCGGACCAGACGACACCCCAATGCCGGCCGGCGGCTTCGAAGCCGTCGCAATAGGGGCAAGGCACGATGGACGTGCCCCAGCTTTCGGCAAAGCCTGGAACATCAGGCATCTGGTCGGCGACGCCATAGCTCAGGATCAGGCGGCGCGCCCTGAGGCTTTCGTGATCATCAGTGACGACGCAGAAATCATCGATGGCGCCGGAGACGCTGTCGGCCCGGGCATTGACCAGCCTGATCGCGGGATAGCGCGCCAGCTGCTGCCGCGCCTCGGCCAGGATGTCCAGCGGCGGCTTGTGATCGTGGCCGAGCAGGCCGTGCGAGTGACCGGCGAAGCGATTGCGCGGCCGGCCGGTATCGAGAACGGTGACCTTGCGGCGGGCACGACCGAGCTGCAGGGCGGCGGCGAGGCCGGCAAAGCTGCCGCCGATGATGATGACGTCATCCATGGTGATGGGCTCCGTGTGTTGGGTGAAGGGATGGGTTTAGACCGAATTACTGGACTTTAAGTCCAGTAATGTTAGCTGTTATTATTGGACTGTCAAGTCCAGTTAATCTTTGCAGCCTCCCTTTGCTGTCCGTTACTGGGCTGCAGATTCAATAGTGCGCGTGAACTACAGTGAAGCCTCAAATCCACTCCATCTGCCGATGACCCGCCCCCCAGCATCCGCTCCCAAGCCCCAACGCGGGCGGCCACGCGATCCCGAGCGCGTGCGGCGCATCCTGGAAGCGGCGCAAAGGCACTTCAATGAGCATGGCCTGGAGCGTGCCAGCGTGGATGCCATCGCCGCGGACGCCGGTGTGTCCAAGATGACCGTGTACAACAATTTCGGCTCCAAGGAGGGCCTGTTCCAGGCGGTCGTGGGCGACAGGACGGCGGCGGTGATGGCTGACGTCCCCGGTACCGGGGCGCTGGACCCGGACCAGCCGGAAAAAGCGCTCCTGGCGATCGGGGCCCGGTTTCTCGCGCTGGCGCGCGGGGATGCCCTGGGCGCGTTGCGTGCTGTCTACGGCGTCGCGGGGACGCAGCCGGAAGTCTGCCTCGCGTTATACAAGGACGGCCCGGAGCGCGTGAACGGCGAGCTGGCTGCATACCTGCGCCGTGCCCACTCGGCGGGCACGCTGAAGGTGCGGAACCCGCTTCAGGCAGCGGACCTGTTCCTGTCGATGTTCATGGGCTCCGGGCACATCCGCGGACTGCTGAAGCTCGAGATGCCGGATGCCCAGGAAAACAGGGCTCTTCTGCGCGAGGCTGTACGGGTCTTCATGGCGGCCTACGGCGCGTAGGCATTCACTACGCGGCCCGAGATCGCGAGCACGTCGCGGGAAGCGGGATCTCTGCACAAAGCTGACGCCGGATCGAAGGGCCTCGGCATGTTGGTGCCGTGGATAGTCCCGGAGTTCACTCCAGCCACTTCTGAAAAAACCGCGCCTGCCCCATGGCCGGGTCCAGCTGGTAGCCGGCAAAGCCCACACGCTCATAGAGCTTGATAGCGCCCAGGTTGCCCTGCAGCACTTCCAGCGTCAGCTTGCAGGCGCCGCGCTCACGCGCAATCTCATCCACCAGCGCCAGCATCTTTTCGCCGATGCGCCGGCCGCGGTGGCCGGGCAGCACGGCCACGTCGTGGATGTTGACCAGCGGGCGGCAGGCAAAGGTGGAGAAGCCTTCGATGCAGTTGACCAGGCCCACAGCCTTGTCGCCATCAAACGCGAGCACGCTGAACGCTTGCGGGCGCGCGGCAAGTTCCTTGACCAGATGGGCTTTGGCGAAATCGCTAAGCGGCTTGCCGCCGCCGGCCGGGTCCTGCGCATAGCTGTCCAGCAGCTGCACGATGGCGTGCGCGTGCACCGGGTCGGCATAGTCGGCGCGGCAGACGCGCAGGGACGAAGATGAAGAAGTGGATGTAGTAGCGGCTGCGTCGGTCATCAGGTGATTTTAGGGAGGCCATCTGCCTGAAGCAGGTCAAGCCCATAAAGCCTTACGGCGTTGCCGCCCATCACCGCCGCCTGGCCCGCCTCGTCCAGGCTTTCCACCAGTTGCCGCGAGGTCGCCCACCACAGCGCGTAGGGAGCGGCCAGTTCCAGCACCGGCCAGTCGCTGCCCCAGACGACGCGGCCGGCGCCAAAGCTTTGCAGCACATGCTCAGCCCAGCGCCGCACCGCCCCCGGCGCGGGACGCGGGCCGGCTTCGGTCAGCAGGCCTGAGAGCTTGCACATAGCCTGGGTCTCGTTTGCGATTCGTGCCACACCATCGGCCCAGGGTTGCCACTCGCCCGCCGCGATATCGGGCTTGGCGCCGTGGTCTATCACCATGCGCAGTTCGGGGTGACGCTCGGCCAGGGTCAGGATGTGCGGCAGGTGCACGGACTTGACAAGCGCATCGAACACCAGGCCGCAATCGGCCATGGCGCGCAAGGCCGGGTCTGCCGCGGGCTGCAATATCCATTGCGGGTCGGCGATGTCCTGCAGCATGGGCCGCAGGCCTTTGAGGCGGGGGTGGCGCGCCAGCGCCGCGATGCGGGCCGGCGCGTCGGCCGCGAGAAAATCCACCCAGCCCACCACGCCCAATACGGCCGGGTTGGCATCGGCCTGCGCCAGCAGGAATTGTGTTTCGGCCTCCGTGGGCGCGGCCTGCACCAGCACGCCGCCGCGCACGCCAAGCGGCTGCGACTGCGCCTGCCAGTCGGCCACCGCCACATCGCGGTAAATCGGCGCCAGCGCGGGCGTGAGCCAGCCGTAGTCGCCGCGTCCAATTTCCCAGCAATGAAAGTGCGCATCGATGCTCATGGTGTGGGCGCTTCAGGAGGCAGCAGGCCCTGGGCGCCCAGGTCTGCCCAGAAAGCCGCCGGAATCCTATGTTGCATCATGGCCACCGCATCGGCCCACTCGGCGACCTTGCGCGCGCCCAGCATCACGATGTCGACAGCCTGGTGGGCCAACGGAAACTGGAGGGCCGCGGCGCGCAGCGGCACGCCGTGCGCCTGGCACATCGCCTCGATGCGGGCCGTGCGCTCCAGCCACTCGCCCGCGGCCGGCGCGTAGTTGAAGCTGGCCGTGCCGCCGCGCGCGCCGGTGGCCAGGATGCCCGAGTTGAACACGCCGCCCAGCGCGATGCGCACACCGCGCGCCGCGCACTGCGGCAGCAGCGCCGGCAGCGCGCTGTGGTCCAGCAGGCTGTAGCGACCGGCCAGCATCAGCACGTCCAGCTCCGCTTCGCTCAGCACCTGCAGCACCACGTCCACGTCGTTGGTGCCCAGGCCTATGGCGCATATCAGCCCCTCATGCTTCATTTGTCGCAGCGTGGGCAGGGTTTCATCCAGCACTTGCCGCAACACGGCCGGCGCGCGTTCGCCGTGCGAGGCCGCGTCCGGGTCATGCACATAAACAACGTCCAGCCGCGACAGGCCCAGGCGCTGCAGGCTGTCTTCCACACTGCGGCGGGTGCCTGCCGCGCTGAAGTCCCAGGCCTGGTTGAAGGGCAGGATGTCCACATAGCCGTGCTGGGCGCGCGCCGCATTCGCATCAGGCAACAGCAGCCGGCCCACCTTGCTTGACAGCACATAGCTGTCACGCGGCTGGCCGCGCAGTGCGTCGCCCAGGCGGCGCTCCGACAAGCCGTGGCCGTAATGTGGGGCGGTGTCAAAAGTGCGGCAGCCATCTGCCCAGGCCACGTCCACCAGGGCGCGGGCCTCGGCATCGCTCACGGCGGCAAACAGGTTGCCCAGGGGCGCGCCGCCCAGGCCCAGCCGCAGGCCGCTTTCTTTGCAGGCGGGAAACACAGGGGGCAAGTCCAAAGTCGTCATTTCAAGCGGATTTCAGGGTTAGTACCAATAAAAGTTCAGTTATGTTATGACTAACATGTCAGTTATTGATAGCGGGAAATCCCGAGGTTTTGCGAAACCGGGCTTCCTGCTGGCTACCCCTCCTTCCATGCTTAAGAACATTCCGCCACTGCTCACGCCCGACGCCTTGCATGCCTTGGCCAGCATGGGCCATGGCGACGATGTCGCGATTGTGGATGCCAATTTCCCGGCCACACAGGTGGCCCGCAAAAGCGGCGCCCGGCTGGTGCCGCTGGCGGGCGCAACCGCACCGCAGGCGCTGGCCGCCGTGCTGCGGCTGATGCCGCTGGACGACTTTGTGCCTGACGCCGCCTGGACCATGCAGGTGGTGGGCAATCCCGAGGCCGTGCCCCCACCGGTCGCCGAGTTCGCGACCGTGCTGCACCAGGCCGGCGAGCGCCCCGCCGCTTCGCTGGAGCGTTTCGCGTTTTACGAACACGCGCAGTCAGCCTTCCTGATCCTGCAGACCGGCGAGCAGCGCAAGTACGGCAACATCCTGCTGCGCAAGGGCGTCATCGCCAGCGACCACGCCTGAGCCGACGCCATGAGCAGCGCCGCCAACTCTTCGAACTCCGCTCCCATCAGCCTGCGCGCGCAGGCCTACGAAAGCTTCCAGCAGCAGATCGTCGAGGCCAACATCCGTCCCGGGCAATTCGTCTCGCAGCGCGAACTCATGCAGTTGCTGGGCATGCCGCTGGGCGCGGTGCGCGAGCTGATCCCCCGGCTGGAAGCAGAAGGCCTGGTCAAGACCGTGCCGCAGCGCGGCCTGCAGGTGGCCCATGTGGACCTCAAGCTGATCAACAACGCCTTCCAGCTGCGCGGCCTGCTGGAGCGCGAGGCCGCCAGCCGCTTTGTCACCACCGTGTCCGACGCGGACCTCGCCGCCATTGAGCAGGCCCACCTCAACATCGTCAGGCGCGCCAAGAAAAAAGCCATCGACGACGCGCTGCTTGAAGACGCCACCACGGTGGACTGGGGCCTGCACGACCTCATGATCGACACGCTGGGCAACGAACTGATTTCCGAGGTCTACCGCATCAACAGCCTGCGGGTGCGCCTGATCAAGCTCGAAGCCTCATCCCTTTCCCCGGATGTGCTGATTCCCGCGATGGAAGAGCACCTCTGGTTCATCGATGCCCTCAAGCGGCGCGACCCGCAAGCCGTGGTCGACCGCCTGGGCCATCACATCGAGAGCGCGCATCGCCGCGTGCTCGGACTGCCGCGGCCCGCAATGCCGTGGTCTTTGGAGATCCCTGAATGACGAGTTCCTTCCCCGTCGCCGAAAAATCCTTTCGCGGCATCTGGCCCGCCCTGCTGACGCCGCTCACGGCCGGCCTGGACATAGACCACGCCAAGTTCGCCGCCCACTGCAAGGCGCTGATCGCCAGCGGCTGCCCCGGCGTGACGGCCTTCGGCACCACGGGCGAAGGCCCCTCGTTCTCGCTGGCCGAGCGCAAGGAAGCGATCGAACAGCTCATCAGGAACGGCATTCCCGCCAAGCAGATCATGGTCTCGACCAGCTGCGCCGCCCTGCCCGAGACACTGGAACTCACGCGCCACGCCGTCAAGGCCGGCGTACACGGCTGCCTGATGCTGCCGCCCTTCTTCCTCAAGGGCGTGTCCGACCAGGGCATCATCGACAGCTACCGCTATGTCCTCGACGGCATGGCCGGCACGCCCTTCAAGCTTTACCTGTACCACATCCCCCAGGTTACGGGCGTGCCGCTGTCGCACCACGTGATCAGCACGCTGAAGAAGCAATACCCGGACACCATCGTCGGCATCAAGGACAGCGCCTGCAGCACCGAACACTCGGTGGGCCTGGCCGATGCCTTCATGAAGGACATGACGGTCTACGTCGGCTTTGAACCCGACCTGCCCGAGATGGGCAAGCGCGGCAGCACCGGTGCCATCAGCGGCGTGGCCAACTTCATGCCTCGCCTTGTCAAGCGCCTGGTCACGGAACCTGAAGCGCCTGCCACGCCGGCCGAGCGCGAACGCGTGATCAAGCTCATCAGCCTGCTGGGCGACTACTCGCTGATGCCCGCGCTCAAGGGCGTCATGGCGATCCTCAGCGGCGACAAGGAATGGCTGCGCGTGCGCGCGCCGCTGGTGGCTTTGACCGACACCGAATACAAGGCGCTGGAGAAAACCATCACCGCCTTCGGGATTGATACAAAATCCGAGTGATTGACGAGCAGTGAGTAGCTAAAGCTGAACCCCAGAAGCTGAACCGGGGCCTGGACCCGAAAACGATTGACCCAAAAAAGGAGACAACCATGAAGACTTCCCTCTCATCCACCCTTCGCCGCACGCTTTTGGCCGCGGCCTCCGCCACTTTGCTGATGGGTGCGCTGCTCCCCGCGGCCCAGGCCCAGAACAAGATGGTGCTGCGCGTGTCCACGCCTGCCGTGCCCGACGACTGGCACGCCAAGATGTGGACAGTCTTCAAGGAAAACCTCGAAAAAAGCGCGCCCGGCGAATTCGACGTGCAGATCAACCTGAATGCCTCGCTGTTCAAGCAGGGCACCGAGCCCGCCGCCATGGCGCGCGGCAATCTTGAGCTCTCCTCCATCTCGGCCTTTGACATCGCCAAGCTGGTGCCCGAGTTCTCCATCTTCACCGCCGGCTACATCATGCGTGACCCGGAGCACCAGCAAAAGGTGTTTTCCGGCCCCATAGGCACCGAAATGTTCAAGCTCGTTTCGGACAAGATGGAAGTCACGCCGCTGTCCACCGTCTACCTCGGCACGCGCCAGGTCAACCTGCGCGAGGCCCGCAACGTCAAGGTGCCGGCCGACCTCAAGGGCGTGAAGCTGCGCATGCCCGGCTCCAAGGAGTGGCTGTTCCTCGGCGAAGCGTTGGGCGCCACGCCCACGCCGCTGGCCTTCGGCGAGGTCTACCTGGGCCTGAAGACGGGCACCATCGACGGCCAGGACAACCCCCTGCCCTCGGTGCGCGCCGCCAAGTTCTATGAGGTGACCAAGCAAATCGTGATGACCAGCCACCTGGTGGACGGCATCTTCATCTCGATTTCCAACAAGGCCTGGAACGCGATGACCCCGGCGCAAAAGACCAAGGTCAAGGCCGCCGCCCAGGCCGCCGCCGCCTTCAACAATGAAAACCGCATCAAGGAAGAGGGCCAGCTGGTCGACTTCTTCAAGAAGGAAGGCCTGCAGGTCACCACGCCCGATGTGGACGCCTTCCGCAAGGCCGTGCAGACGACCTACCTGAACTCCGAATACGCCAAGGTCTGGCCCAAGGGCCTGCTGGAGCGCATCAACGCGACCAAGTAAATCTCGCGGCAAACACGGCAAACACCACAACGCCCATGAAAAGCTGGCCCCAAAAGGCCGCCAATTTGATTGGCGGCGGACTCTTCCTGACCCTGTTCATCGTGTTCGTGATCCAGATCACGGCTCGGTTTATCTTCCACAAGCCCCTGGCCTGGACGGATGAGGCCGCCGTGATCCTCTATGTCTGGGTCATCCTCTGGGCTGCTGCCGTGGTGGTGCCCGAGCGAGAGCAGGTGGTGTTCGACCTGCTGTGGAACAGCGCACCCTACCGCGTGCGCCAGGCCATGGCCATTGTCGGCAACCTGCTGATCGGCGGCCTCGCGGCATGGGGGATTCCGGGTTGCTGGGATTACGTGCATTTCATGGCCCGCGAAGGCACGCCCGTCTTGGGCATGTCCTTCCAATGGGTCTTCATGCCTTTTGTACTGCTGCTCGCCGCCCTCGCGGCCCGCTCGGCCTGGGCGATCTGGAATGCGATCCGTGGCAAGGGTCTTGAAGCGGAGCTGCGCATATGACAAGTGCTATCTGGGTATTGGTTGGGGTGCTCGCGGGCGGCATGCTGCTGCGCATGCCCATCGGTTTTTCGATGATCGCCGCGGGCATAGGCTACCTCGTGGCCAAGGGCCAGGACGTGGGCCTGGTGGCCGAGCAGATCGGCAATGGGCTCTACAACAGCTATGTGCTGCTGGCCGTGCCGCTGTTTGTGTTCGCCGCCAACATCATGAACGCTGGCACCGTCAGCGAACGGCTTTTCGACTTCTGCCGCATCCTGGTGGGCCGCTTTCGCGGCGGGCTGGCGCAGGTTGACATCCTGGTCAGCGTGATCTTCTCGGGCATGAGCGGCAGCGCGATCGCCGACGCCGCCGGCCCTGGCCTGGTCACGATTCGCCAGATGCTCAAAAAGCCCGAATACACGCGCGGCTTTGCCGGCGCCGTGGTGGTGGCCAGCGCCACGCTGGGCCCCATCATCCCGCCGTCGATCCCCATGGTGATCTACGCGCTGGTATCGGGCGCCTCGGTGGGCGCGCTGTTCCTGGGCGGCGTGGTGCCCGGCTTCCTGATGGCGGCGCTCATGATGGGCGTGGTCGCGGTCATCGCCAAAAAGCGCAACATGCCGCGCGACGAGCCTGTGCCGCGTTCGGAATGGGCCGGCCTGGTCTTTCGCGGCGCCCTGCCCCTGTCCATGCCCATCGTGCTGCTGGGCGGCATTTACTCGGGCATCTTCACACCGACCGAAGCCGCCGCCGTGGCCGCGCTGCATGCGCTCATCCTCGCGGCCGTGGTGTTCCGGGCGTTGACCTGGCGCAGCTTCTGGGGCGTGGTGATGGAATCGACGCGCGCCAGCGCCGTGATCACCATGATCCTGGCCGGCTCCTTCATGCTCAACTACGCCTTCACCGCCGAAGGCGTGCCGCAATCCATGGCCACGTGGGTCGACAGCATGCATTTCTCGCAGATCGGCTTTTTGCTGATGGTGAACGTCATGTTCCTGGTGCTGGGCTGCTTCCTCGACGTCTCGGTGCTGCTGCTGGTCTTTGTGCCCATGCTGCTGCCCGCGGCAAAGCTGCTGGGCGTGGACTTGGTGCACTTCGGCGTGCTGGTGGTGCTCAACATGATGATCGGCCTGATCCACCCGCCCTTCGGCATGCTGCTTTTCGTAACCAAGGCGCTGACCGGCATCCCCATCGGCGAGATGATGAAGGAAGGATGGCCCTTCCTGGTCATGCTGTTGCTCCTGCTGCTCGCCATGACTTTTTTCCCTCAAATCGTCCTCTGGCTTCCACAAACCATGGGGTACAAGTGACTCCCCTCGGAGCGCCTGCGGCCGCCGATGTCGTCTGTGTCGCGAGCTGGAACGCCGACCTGATCTCAAAGGTGGCGCGCCCGATAGCCCGTGGCGAGACGCTGATGGCCGGCGACTTCAGCATCAGCCCGGGTGGCAAGGGCAGCAATGCCTCGGTGGCCGCCGCGCGCCAGGGTGCGCGCGTGGCGCTGCTGGCCCGCATCGGCGACGACGATTTCGGCCGCATGGGCATGGCGCTCTGGCATGCCGAGGGGATAGACACTTCGCATGTCGAGCAGGTCGCCGGCGAGCGCAGCGGCGTCGCACAAATTTTGGTTTATGAAGACGGCGACAACAGCATCGCCGTCTATCCCGGTGCGGGCAGCGGCCTGGGCGCGCGCCATGCGCAGGCTGCGGCAAAGCTGCTCGCGGGCTGCCGGGTCGTGATGGCTTCCTGCGAAGTGCCGGCTGAAGCCACGCTGGAAGCGTTTCGCCTGGCCCGCGCTGCCGGCGCGCTGACTTTGCTCAATCCCGCGCCCGCGCGGCCGCTGAGCGACGAGATGCTCGCGCTGGTCGATGTGCTCACGCCCAATGAAAGCGAACTCTTTCTATTGGCCGGCGAGGCACATTCCGACTCGGCCGATCAGGCCGCCGCGCGCCTGCTCGGCCGCGGCGCCCGCGCCGTACTGGTCACGCTGGGCGCGGCCGGCTGCCGCCTCTACCAGGCAGGCCAGCCGCCGCATTCGATACCGGGCCGCGCCATGGCCGTGCGCGACACCATAGGCGCGGGCGACACCTTCACCGGCGCGCTCGCGGCCGCACTCGCACGAGGCGAAGCGCTGCCCGCCGCCATGCAATGGGCCAATGCGGCGGCCGCGCTCTCGGTGACCCGGCATGGCGCCATAGACGGCATTCCGCGGCTGGCGGATGTGGCTGCGCTGCTCGGCTGAGCGTACCCACACCCTCTCTCCGATTTACTTCCTTTCCCCGAATTCATTCCCTCTCCCTCTGGGAGTGGGTTAGGGTGAGGGTTGGCGGCCTTTGCGACTGCCAGCAAACATCAAGCGCCGCCGGCCCTCATCCCCGCCTTCTCCCAGAGGGAGAAGGCGCAAAACAAATAGACAAAGACAAATGCCCGTCGCGCTGTAGGCCCAAGTCCGCTTTACCGGATATTTACGAGCCTCTTTCGGGCCGTATACCTGCGCCTCCAGGCTTACAGTGATAATTCCTGAGCGCTGTTCGGGCAAGCCTTTCCAGCTTGGCGCGAACAGCGGCGAAGACCGATCACCAACAAAAAAAGCTGCTTCCACCCCGTGGGCGCGGCGGGCACCCAAGGACAGCCGATGGACCCGAAAGCCGAAACGCCGCAGACCGGCGCCGCAACCCCTGCGCGCAAGCGCATCAGCCGCCGCGCGTCCATCATTGGCGGCGTGATCGCCGTGGCGGTCCTGGCCGGCACAGGCTGGCTGGCCTGGCATCTGACCCATCCCTCCGCCGACAGCGCGGTCGGCGGTTTTGTTGGCGGCAGGCGCGGCGCCCCGGCCACCACGGTCGGCGTGGCCACCGCCGAGCGCGCCAACATCCCGATCATTCTCGAGGCCCTGGGCACCGTCACGCCGCAGGCCAGCGTCAGGGTGACGCCGCAGGTTTCGGGCGTGATGCAGAAGGTGCTCTTCAAGGAAGGCCAGATGGTCAAGGCCGGCGAGCTGATGGCCACCATAGACCCGCGCCAGTTTGAAATGGCGCTGATGCAGGCCACCGGCCAGCGCCAGCGCGACGAAGCCCAGCTCGACAGCGCGCGCGTGCAGCTGCAGCGCTACAGAACCCTGCTGGAGCAGGACTCCATCGCACGCCAGGATGTCGACACCCAGGCCGCGCTGGTCAAACAGCTCGAAGGCACCGTGGTCATCGACAAGGCCAACGAGGGCACGGCCCGGCTCAACCTCGGTTACACCCGCGTGGTCGCGCCCGTGAGCGGCCGCGTCGGCCTGCGCACCGTGGACGTCGGCAATGTGGTGAGCAGCGGCGACGCCAACGGCATCGCCCTCATCACCCAGATCACGCCCATCGACGTGGTGTTCGCAATCCCGCAGGACCAGGTCGGCGAGCTGCAGCAAAACGCCGCCAAGGGCGTCCCCATGCAAGTCACCGCGCTCGACAGGACACGCGCCGTCACACTGGACACCGGCACCTTCGCCTCGCTGGACAACCAGGTCGACATCACCACCGGTACCGTGAAGGCCAAGGCCCGCTTCACCAACAGCGAGCTCAAGCTCTACCCCAGCCAGTTCGTCAATGTGCGCCTGCAGGTGCGCACCATAGCCAACGCCATCGTGGTGCCGGTCACGGCCCTGCGCATGGGCAACAACGGCGAATATGTCTATGTGGTGAATGCCAAGGAACGCACGGTGTCCCTCAGGCCCGTCAAGCGCGGCCAGGCCACCGTCGACAAGGTCGTGATCGCCTCCGGGCTGGAGGCGGGCGAGCGCGTCATCACCGAAGGCGCCGACCGGCTCAAGGACGGCGCGTCCGTGGTGCTGCCCGGCGACCCGCCCGGTGGCGGGGGGCGCGGCCCCGGCGGTGGAGGCGGCAAACGGCAACGCGGTGCGGCCTCTGCACCCGACGCGGGAGCTTCTGCACCAGCCGCCGCAGCGCCGGCATCTTCTGCGCCCACGCCAGGCGCGTCGGCGGCAGCCGCACCCGCTGCCGCCACCACCGCGGCCGCTGCTGCTGAGGGACCGACTCCCGAACAGCGCAAACGCATGCTGGACCAGGTCAAGGACGACCCCGAGGCCCTGGAGCGCCGCCAGCGCTTTCTCGCGGCCATCGACGCCGGCGACCCCGCGGCGCTCGAGCGCTGGCGCAGCATGAGGGAAAGGCGCCAGAACGGCGAACGGTCGCGCAGTGAGAAATAAAAACAGGGATCTCCCCGCATGAGTCCCTCACGTCCCTTTATCCTGCGGCCGGTCGCCACCTCGCTGCTGATGGTGGCCATTGTGCTGGCCGGCCTCGTGGGTTTCAGGTTTTTGCCGCTGTCGGCCCTGCCGCAGGTCGACTACCCGACCATCCAGGTGCAGACGCTCTACCCCGGCGCCAGCCCCGAGGTCATGGCCCAGACCGTCACCGCGCCGCTGGAGCGCCAGTTCGGCCAGATGTCCGGGCTGCAGCGTTTGAGCTCCACCAGCGCGGCCGGGGTCTCCATCGTCACGCTGCAGTTCGGCCTAGGCATCACGCTCGACGTGGCCGAGCAGGAAGTGCAGGCCGCGATCAACGCCGGCGGCTCGCTGCTGCCGGCCGACCTGCCCGCCCCGCCGGTGTACGCCAAGGTCAACCCGGCCGATGCGCCCGTGCTCACGCTGGCCATCACCTCCGACACGCTGCCGCTCACCGAAGTGCAAAACATCGTCAACACCCGCCTGGCGCTCAAGATCAGCCAGGTCAACGGTGTGGGCCTGGTTTCGCTGAGCGGCGGGCAGCGCCCCGCGGTGCGCATACAGGCCGACACGCGCGCCCTGGCCTCTTACGGCCTGGGGCTGGATTCGCTGCGCACTGCCATCACCGCCGCCAATGCCAACGGCGCCAAGGGCAGCATCGACGGGCCCACGCGCTCCTATTCGATCAACTCCAACGACCAACTGGTGGCCGCCAGCGACTACCAGCGCCTCATCATTGCCTACCGCAATGGCGCGGCGGTCCGTGTGTCGGACGTGGCGCAGGTCGTCGACAGCGCCGAGAACATCAAACTCGGCGCCTGGAGCGGCCTGAAGCCAGCCATCATCCTCAACGTGCAGCGCCAGCCCGGCGCCAACGTGATCGCCACGGTGGACGCCATCAAGGCGCGCCTGCCCGAGCTGCAGGCCGGCCTGCCCACCGCCCTGCAGGTCGACGTGCTGAGCGACCGCACCACCGGCATACGCGCCTCGGTGCTGCACGTCGAGATCGAACTGGTGCTCGCCGTACTGCTGGTGGTGCTGGTGATTTTTGCCTTCCTGCACAGCCTGCGCGCCACCGTGATCGCCAGCTTGGCCGTGCCGATCTCGCTGGTGGGCACCTGCGGCGCCATGTACCTGCTGGGCTACAGCTTGAACAACCTGAGCCTGATGGCCCTGACCATCGCCACCGGCTTCGTCGTCGACGACGCCATCGTGATGATAGAAAACATCGCGCGCTACATCGAGGAAGGCGAGGAGCCCATGGCCGCCGCCCTCAAGGGCGCGGCGCAGATCGGCTTCACCATCATCTCGCTGACGGTGTCGCTGATCGCGGTGCTGATCCCGCTGCTCTTCATGGGTGACGTGGTGGGCCGGCTGTTCCGCGAGTTCGCCGTCACGCTGGCCATCACCATCCTGATTTCCGCCGTCGTTTCGCTGACCCTGGTGCCCATGATGTCCGCGCGCTGGATCACGCGCCACCCCGAGGGCGAAGTGGAAGGCGGCCGCTTCGGCCGGTGGATGCAGCGTTTTTTCGACAAGGTCATCCACCATTACGACCGCTGGCTGAGTTGGGTCCTTGAGCGCCAGGGCCTGACCCTGCTGGTGGCGCTGGCCACGCTGCTGCTCACGGTACTGCTGTACGTGCTGATCCCCAAGGGCCTGTTCCCCACCCAGGACACCGGCCAGCTGCAGGCCCGCATTGAAACCGCGCAGTCGGTGTCCTATGCCCGCATGGCCGGGCTGCAGCAGGCAGCCGCCAAGGCCATTCTTGAAGACCCGGATGTTGAAACGCTGAGTTCCTTCATCGGCGTGGATGCGGCCAACAACACCATGCTGCACACCGGCCGCATGCTGATCAACCTCAAGTCCAGCCGCAGCGGCAGCCAGCAGGAAACCATGGACAGGCTCAAGGAGCGCGTCGGCAAGGTGGCCGGTGTCACGCTCTATTTGCAGCCCACCCAGGATTTGACCATCGACGCCGAGACCGGCCCGACGCAGTTCCGCGTCTCGCTCGAAGGCTCTGACAACGCCACCGTGGTGCTCTGGGCCAACAAGCTCGCCGAACGCATGCGGCAGCTTGAAGGCGTGCGCAACGTGGCCTCCGATGCCGGCTCCAGCGGCGCCTCGGCCTACATCAACGTGGACCGCGACACCGCTTCGCGCCTGGCGGTCACTACCTCGTCCATCGACGACGCGCTCTACAGCGCCTTCGGCCAGCGCATCGTGTCGACCATCTTCACCGAGACCAACCAGTACCGCGTGATCCTCGAAGCCATGCCCGACCCGCTGGCTACGCCCGCCTCGCTGGGTGCGCTGCGGCTCAAGACCGGCTCCGGCAGCACCACGCCGCTGTCGGCAATCGCCACCATACGCGAGCAGCCCGCGCCGCTGCAGATCACCCGCGTGGCCCAGTACCCGGCCACGACCCTGGGCTTTGACACCGCGCCCGGCATGTCCCTGGGCCGCGCCGTTGACGAGATCCGCCAGGCTGCCAAAGACATCGGCCTGCCCGGCAGCGTGACCCTGAACTTCCTGGGCGCGGCCGGCGCCTACCAGGCTTCGCTCTCCAACCAGCTGTGGCTGATTCTTGCGGCCGTGATCTGCGTCTACATCGTGCTGGGCGTGCTGTACGAAAGCTACATCCACCCGCTGACGATTCTCTCCACCCTGCCCTCCGCCGGTGTGGGCGCCCTGCTGGCGCTCATGCTCAGCGGCTCCGACCTTGGCGTGATCGGCATCATCGGCATCATCCTGCTGATAGGCATTGTGAAGAAGAACGCCATCATGATGATCGACTTCGCCATCGACGCCGAACGCAACGAAGGCAAGTCGCCCCGGGAAGCCATCCACCAGGCCGCCCTTCTGCGCTTCCGGCCCATCCTCATGACGACACTGGCAGCCCTGTTCGCCGCCGTGCCGCTGATGCTGGGGTTTGGTGAAGGGGCTGAATTGCGGCAGCCGCTGGGCTTGTCAATTTTTGGCGGCTTGATTGTGAGCCAGATGCTCACGCTGTTTACGACGCCGGTTATTTATCTTGGGTTTGATCGGTTGGGGCGGAGGTTTGGGCGCAAGAAGGAGGTTCTTGCTTGATCTTCTCTTCTTCCTCCTTCCTTCTAGCTGCTGGACCTTTGCTAGGTTCCGAGGCCGGGTCTCGCCCCGGCGGGCGAGGTACTTTTCTTTGCTTCGCCAAAGAAAAGTACCCAAAAGAAAGGCGACCCGCAGCCTGGGTCCCCTGCGCTTCGCTCCGGGGCAACCTGCGGTGCTCGACTACGGCGGGGTCTCGCGCAAACTCGCCTTCGGCTCAGACAAGCGCGATCCCTGATCCGCCTCCGTCTGCGCTCCTCGGCCCAGCCAGGACGGGGCAATCGGGATCGGGAGCGGGGACCGAATACCAAAGACAAAACCAGTACAAACAAGGACACGCCATGGCGTGTCCTTGGGGTTTTCGGTATTTGGCTGTTTGGTATTCCTCTCCCACCCCCTTGTGGATGCGCCGAGGAGCGCAGGGCCAGACGGATCAGGGCAAAAACTTGTTTGAGCGAAGCGAGTTGTTTTTGACCCCGTCTGGACCGAGCACCGCAGGTTGCCCGCAGCGAAGCGGAGGGACGCAGCAACCAGGGTCGCCTTTTCTTTGCTTACTTTCTTTTGGCGAAGCAAAAGAAAGTGAGTTGCCGCCGGGCAATCCCCGGCCAGCAGGACTCAAAGGAGAGCGCCCCGCCGGAGCAAGACCCGGCAAGGTCGGGGGAGGAACCACCCCATGAACCTCTCCGAGCCCTTCGTCCGCCGCCCGGTAGCCACCGTACTCCTGACCATAGGCCTGGCCCTCGCCGGCATAGGCGCCTTCTTCGTGCTGCCGGTCTCGCCGCTGCCGCAGGTCGACTTCCCGGTGATCTCGGTCAGTGCCACGCTGCCGGGCGCCAGCCCTTCGACCATGGCCAGCAGCGTGGCCACACCGCTGGAGCGGCGGCTGGGGATCATTGCCGGGGTCAATGAAATGACCTCCTCGAGCGGCAGCGGCTCGACGCGGGTCAGCCTGCAGTTTGACCTCAACCGCAAGATCGACTCGGCCGCGCGCGAGGTGCAGGCCGCCATCAATGCCTCGCGGGCCGACCTGCCGGCCTCCCTGCGCAGCAACCCAACCTATCGCAAGGCCAACCCGGCCTCGGCGCCGGTCATCATCCTGGCGCTCACGTCCAAGACGCGTTCACCGGGCCAGATCTACGACGAGGTGTCCAACCTCGTGCAGCAAAAAATCGCCCAGGTCCCGGGCGTGGGCGACGTGGAGTTGGGCGGCGGCTCGCTGCCGGCCGTGCGTGTCGAACTCAATCCCTTTGCGCTGAACCGCTACGGCGTGGCCGCGGAAGACGTGCGCGCGGCGCTGCAGGCTTCCAACGCCAACCGTCCGCGCGGGGCCATCGAAGGCAACGGCCAACGTTTCCAGATCTACACCGGCTCCAATACCGCCGGCGGCGGGCGCCGCGCCGCCGACTACCAGGACCTGATCGTGGCCTGGCGCAACAACGCGGCCATACGCCTGCGCGACGTGGCCGAGGTGCAGGACGGCGTGGAGAACACCAACACCCTGGGCCTGTTCAACGGCGAGCCGGCCGTGATCGTGCTGGTCACGCGCCAGCCCTCGGCCAACGTCATCGAAACCGTGGACGGCGTGCGCGACCTGTTGCCCGAGCTGCAGGCCCAGTTGCCGCAGGACGTGCGCCTGCAGGTCGCTTCCGACAGCACCAACTCCATCCGTTCCTCGCTGCATGAAATCGAGCTCACGCTGATCATCTCCATCGTCCTGGTGGTGCTGGTCGTCAGCGCCTTCCTGCGCAGCGCGCGCGCCACCATCATCCCGGCGGTGGCCACCATAGCCTCGCTGCTGGGCACCTTCGGCGTGATGTACCTGATGGGCTTCTCGCTCAACAACCTGAGCCTGATGGCGCTCACCGTCGCGACGGGCTTTGTGGTCGACGACGCCATCGTGGTGCTGGAGAACACCAGCCGCCACATCGAGGCCGGCATGGACCGCTTCCGGGCCGCGCTGCTCGGTGCGCGCGAAGTCGGCTTTACCGTGCTGTCCATCAGCCTGTCGCTGGTGGCGGTGTTCATCCCGCTGCTCTTCATGGGCGGGCAGATAGGCCGGCTGTTCCGCGAGTTTGCCGTCACGCTGTCGGCGGCGGTGCTGATCTCGCTGCTGATCTCGCTGACCACCACGCCCATGATGTGCGCCTGGCTGCTCAAGCCCGATGCCCACACCAAGCCGCCGGGCCGCGTCGCCCGCTGGTTTGAAAACGCCTTCAAGCGCGTGCACCGCAGCTATGAAACCAGCCTGGACTGGGCGCTGCACAGCAAGCTGCTGGTGATGCTGGTCCTGGCCGCCGTGGTCGGCCTGAATGTCTACCTGTACGTGAAGGCGCCCAAGGGCTTCTTCCCGCAGCAGGACACGGGCCAGATCAACGGCGGCCTGCGCGCCGACCGCAGCATCTCCTTCCAGGCGCTGCAGGGCAAGCTCAGGCAGCTGGTCGACATCATCCGCGCCGACCCGGCGGTGGACACCGTGGTGGGCTTTACCGGCGGCTCACGCGCCGGCGGCGGCTTCATGTTCATCAACCTCAAGCCGGTCGGCCAGCGCAAGGACGGCGGCCAGGCCGTGATCGCCCGCTTGCGGCCGAAACTCGCCCAGGTCACGGGTGTGAGCCTGTTTCTCAACCCCGTGCAGGACCTGCGCGGCGGCGGGCGCCAGACCAATTCGACCTACCAGTATACGCTCAAGGGCGACAACGCGGCCGACCTGAGCCGCTGGGCCACGCGCCTGGCCGAGCAGATGAAACGCCAGGAAGCCCTGACCGACGTGGACACCGACCAGCAGGAAAACGGCGTGGAAACCATGGTCACCGTCGACAAGGAAAGCGCCGCGCGCCTGGGCATCAGCTCGCGCGACGTGGACAACGCGCTGTACGACGGCTTCGGCCAGCGCCAGGTCGCCACGATTTATGCCGAGCTCAACCAGTATCACGTGATCATGGAGGTCGCGCCACGCTACACGCGCAGCCCCGAGTCGCTCAAAGACATCTATGTCCCGGCCAAAAATGCCGGCGGAGGGACATCCGGTACAGCAAGCACTGCACCAAGCACTACAACCGGCACTACCAGCTCCACCTCGCGTACGGCCACCACGGCAGGCGCATCCGGCACGGGCACCTCCAGCGCCTCTGCCACCGCCACAAGCAGCACCACGGCAAGTAGCACCACCCCCACCATCAGCGCCAACCCGGGCCTGCGCGACTCCTCGAGCGGCAACGTGCTCAGCACCACAGCCAGCACCATGGTGCCTCTCTCGGCCATCGCGCGTTTCAGCGAGAACCCGACGGCCGCCTCCATCAGCCACGACGACGGCGAGCTCTCCACCACCATCTCCTACAACCTGGCCGATGGCTTCACCCTGAGCGACGCCGAGGCGGCCGTGCGCCAGTCCGAGGCCGACATCCGCATGCCCACCAATGTGCGCGGCAGTTTTTCCGGCACGGCACTCAGTGCCCAGCAATCGCAGGGCCAGCAGCCGCTGCTGATCCTGGCCGCGCTGGTGGTGATCTACATCGTGCTGGGCATCCTCTACGAAAGCCTGATCCACCCCATCACCGTGCTCTCCACCCTGCCCTCGGCCGGCGTGGGTGCGGTGCTCGCGCTGCTGATGTTCAAGCTCGACTTTTCCATCATCGCGCTGATAGGCATCTTCCTGCTGATAGGCATCGTCAAGAAAAACGCCATCCTGATCATCGACTTCGCGCTCGAAGCCGAACGCGCGCGCGGCATCCCGGCCACCGAGGCGGTGCGTGAAGCTTGCCTGCTGCGCTTTCGCCCCATCCTGATGACCACCCTGGCCGCCATCCTGGGCGCGCTGCCCCTGGCCATAGGCTTCGGTGAAGGCGCCGAGCTGCGCAGGCCGCTGGGCATCGCCATCATCGGCGGGCTGATCGCCAGCCAGCTGCTCACGCTGCTGACCACGCCCGTCGTCTACGTGCTGATGGACAAGCTGCGCCGCCGCAGCCCGCTGGAGCGCCAACTCAGCCGCCATCCCGACGAAACCGACGCGGCGCCGCAAACGCCATGATGGACAAGACCATGAATAACCTTCCCCGCGCACCCCGCTTTGAACCCCGGCTGCTTGCCGCCGCCATGCTCGCCCTGCTCGCCACCGGCTGTGCCGTCGGCCCTGACTACAAACTTCCCGCGAGCGCAGAAGCCCCCCACTTCAAGGAGGCCGAAGGCTGGGTGCCAGCCGCGCCGGCCGACGCGCTGGAGCGTGGACCATGGTGGAGCTTGTTCAAAGACCCGGTACTGGACCAATTGCAGTCGCGCGTCGACGTCTCCAACCAGAACGTCGCGCTGGCCGTGGCCGCCTATGCGCAGGCGCGCGCGCTGGTCCGCGAGCAGCGCGCCGCGCTGTTCCCTACCGTCACGCTGGACGGCAATGCCTCGCGTTCGCGTTCCAGCGGCAACGTCAACACCGGCACCACCGGCCGCGTCGGCAACAACTACCAGCTCAGCATAGGCGGCAGCTGGGAGCCCGACGTCTGGGGCCGGCTGGGCCGCGCGGTGGACAGCGCCACCGCCGGCGAACAGGCCAGCGCCGCCGACCTGGCCTCGGCCAAGCTCTCGGCCCAGGGCGAACTTGCCGCCAACTACTTTTCGCTGCGCCAGACCGACGCGCAAAAGGCGCTGCTGGAGACCACGCTGGCCGGCTACCAGCGCGCGCTCGAGATCACGCAAAACCGCTACAAGGCCGGCATCGCCGCCAAGACCGACGTGCTGCAGGCGCAAACCACGCTTGCCAACGCCCAGGCCGATAACGCCGGCCTGCAGCGCACGCGCGCGCAGCTCGAGCATGCGATCGCCGTGCTGGTCGGCGAAGCGCCCGCCAATTTCGCGCTGCCCCCCGCCACCTGGAACCCGCTGGTGCCCGAAGTACCTATAGGCGTTCCTTCAGAGCTGCTGCAGCGCCGGCCCGACATCGCCGCGGCGGAACGCCGCGTCGCCTCGGCGAATGAACAAATCGGCATCGCCAAAAGCGCCTACTTCCCCAGCCTGTCGCTGAGCGCCTCGGCCGGCAGCGGCGCCAGCCGCGTGGCGGACCTGTTCAAAGCCTCGAGCAGCGTCTGGTCCCTGGGCCTGTCGGCCGCGCAGCTGATTTTTGATGCCGGCGCCACGGGCGCCCGCGTGGACGGCGCGCGCGCCGCGCATGAGCAAGCCGTGGCCCGCTACCGCCAGACCGTGCTGACCGCCTTCCAGGACGTCGAAGACCAGCTCGCCGCCACACGCGTGCTGCAGACCCAGCAGGAGCTGCGCCGCCAGGCCTCCGAAGCGGCCGACCAGGTCGAGCAGCAAGTTCTCAACCGCTACCGCAGCGGCCAGGTCGGCTATACCGAGGTCATCACCGCGCAGGCCACCGCGCTGAGCGCGCGCCGCGCCCTGGTACAAGCCATGGCCGACCGGCAGACCACGGCGGTGGCCTTGATCCAGTCATTGGGCGGCGGCTGGCAAGCCAGGCAATAGGCTGCTGCCCGCAGAGGCCAAGCAAGCCAGAGTTACCCAACGGGCTCAAGCGCCGGGCTGTCGGAACAGCTGAGGCCGCCACAGCCGTGAATGGTGTCCTTGGGCAAAGCGCCGGGCATGTTCACCACACCGGTCACCGGATCGTAGCCCGTGCCGCGCAGGTGCAGGGCCAGCGCGGCATCCATGGTTTGCGCGTGCTGCGGAAACCACAGTGCCAATTCCCTGGCCATATAGCGCAAGGGCCTGAAATCCCCGGCTTGAGCCATCAACAGTCCTTCCCGCATGACCTGCAGGACCACCTTGTGCTGCATGGTGTGGCAATTGGAGGAGGAAAACCTTGTGTCCAGCATCCAGCGGTCTTCGCGGCGGAAGTGCTCATCGGTATGCTCCACCAGCACGCGCCAGTGGCCTGGCAGCGCATCGTCCGCCGCGCTTTCCACCTGCGCCAGCAGCTCAACAAATTCCCGGTGCGTGTCATCCATCTGGGGCAGCCCCAGCACAAGGGCGTCAGACCATTCGAGATTGGGCATCTATGTGTTTCCAGCGTTGCAATGCCCGAGCGTAAGCCGCAGCACGCCGCACAGACTTGATCCAGATCATGGAGGCTGCATTCACAGGTGCAGTCCACCCGTTTCGACATCACCGGCGCATTGCGTAAAAGCCAACAGCAGTTCGGCCTGCGTAGCCGGCTCCGGAGCCGACACGAGCTCCGCGCGCATGTTTGCGTATGAAGCGATTGCAATTTTTGAATGGCAGCGCTGCATGTTTTCCAGCAACTACCGCTTGCCGTCTGGTTGGCAGTGTGGCCACCCGTAACGTGCGATGATGTACACCAACGCCCTGCGTTTTCGCGGTGGATGTGACATTGGCCACGTGACACCTTCTTTGTGGAACGAGCCCGCACCCCATCCCGTACTTTCGTCATTCCTGCATCAAGTTCAACTCCCGGAAGCACACCCATGACCACAAAACACGACAACCTCATCAACGGCCAATGGCTCACCGGCAACAGCTACAGCCCCAACCTGAATCCCAGCAACCTGGCCGACGTGATCGGTGAATACGCGCAGGCCGATGCATCAGGCCTGGACGCAGCCGTACAGGCCGCGCAAGCCGCCTTTCCCGCATGGTCGACCTCGGGCATACAGGCGCGCTCGGATGCACTGGACAAGATAGGCAGCGAAATCCTCGCACGCCGCGAAGAGCTAGGCACCCTGCTCTCGCGCGAAGAAGGCAAGACCAAGCCCGAAGGCATAGGCGAAGCCACACGCGCCGGGCATATCTTCAAGTTCTTCGCCGGTGAATGCCTGCGCCTGGCGGGCGAGACGATTCCCTCGGTGCGCCCCGGCATTGGCGTGGAGATCACACGCGAGCCCGTGGGCGTGGTCGGCCTGATCACGCCCTGGAACTTTCCGATCGCCATCCCGGCCTGGAAGATCGCGCCCGCATTGGCCTTCGGCAACTGCGTGGTCCTCAAGCCCGCCGACCTGGTGCCCGGCAGTGCCTGGGCGCTGGCCGAGATCATCTCTCGCTCCGGCATTCCGGCCGGCGTGTTCAACCTGGTCATGGGCCCGGGCCGCGTGATCGGCGATGCCCTGGTCAACCACCCCGGCGTCAACGCCATCAGCTTCACCGGCTCGGTCGGTGTGGGCAACCGCATCGCCGAGGCCTGCGCGAAGAACCTCAAAAAGGTGCAGCTCGAAATGGGCGGAAAAAACCCGCAGATCATCCTCGACGACGCCGACCTCACACAGGCCGTGGAGCTCAGCGCGCAAAGCGCTTTCTATTCCACCGGCCAGCGCTGCACGGCCTCCAGCCGCCTCATCGTGACCGAAGGCATTTACCCGGCCTTTGTCAAAGCCCTGCAGGAACGCATGGCCCGCATCAAGGTCGGCGACGCCCTCACGGCCGGCACCGACGTGGGCCCGGTGTCCTCGCAGGCGCAGCTGGAGCAGGACCTGAGCTACATTGAAATCGGCAAGGCCGAGGGTGCCACCCTGGCCTTTGGCGGCGCCCGCATCCCCTGCCACACCGGCAGCGGCGCCGAAGGCTATTACATGCAGCCCGCCCTCTTCAGCGAAAGCACGGCCGGCATGCGCATCAACCGCGAAGAAATCTTCGGCCCCGTCGCCAGCATCATCCGCGTAAAAGACTACGAAGCGGCTCTCGCCGCCGCCAACGACACGCCCTTCGGCCTGTCAGCCGGCATCGCCACCACCAGCCTCAAATACGCCACCCACTTCAAGCGGCACAGCCAGGCCGGCATGGTGATGGTGAACCTGCCGACGGCGGGCGTGGACTACCACGTACCCTTCGGCGGCCGCAAAGGCTCCAGCTACGGCCCGCGCGAGCAAGGCAGGTATGCGCAGGAGTTTTTCACGACGGTGAAGACGGCGTATTCGTTGGCTTGATGTCATGCCAGAGATGAGAACGACGCGGCTGCCCAAAGTGCTGCTGGCGCTGACGGCAGCCTACTTTCTCACCAGCCTCGGCCACTTCAGCCACAACGCCGAGTTCATCTGCGAGTACCCCAAGTTGCCAGCCTGGCTCACCAGTGCGCAGGTCTATGCGGTGTGGGCCGCCATCACCTCCGTAGGCGTCACCGGCCTGCTGTTGATGCGCAAAAAGTTCATGGCCACGGGCTTGCTGCTGGTGGCCGTGTATGCAGCCATGGGATTTGACGGCCTGGGCCACTATGCCCTCGCCCCCATTGAGTTGCATCCTTGGCTGGCCAATGTCACGATTCTGTCGGAGGTCGTTGCCGCGGCGCTGTTGTTGCCGGTGGCGCTATGGCTGCTGGTGTCGCATATGCTCCGCGGGAAAACGGACATTGGACAGCCATGAATCAAAATATTTTTTGATGATGAAAACGGCCATGCCTTGAGCACGCCAGGCCTAATCCTGGCCCGCGGCCTGCTGGAACAACGCCATCAAATCGGGCAGGCAGCGAGTGGCAAGGTCAAAGCGCGCCAGCACGGCCTGGCGCGCCGCATGGCCCAGGTGGGCATGGGCGGCCGGATCGGCAAGGACTTTGACAGCGGTATCGGCCAATGCCCGCACGTCGAAAAAATCAAACAGCAGGCCGGTGGCCCCGTGCTGCATGACCTCCTCGACAGGCGCGGTGCGGCTGGCGACCACCACACAGCCCGCGCTCATGGCCTCCAGGCAGCTCCATGAGAGGACAAAGGGATAGGTCAGATAAACGTGGCAGCGTGACACCTGCAACAGCTGCAGGTACTGGGCATAGGGCAGTGTCCCGACGAAATGAATTCGCTCCATGGGCAACAGGGCACCGACTTCCCTGAGCATGGCTTCGCGCCAGCTGCCGCCACCGGCGGGCTTGCGGCCGTAGCTCACCTCGTCGCCGCCCACCATCACGCAATGCGCATCGGGTCTGGCCTTCAGGATGGCCGGCAAGGCGCGCATGAAGATGTGGAAGCCGCGGTAAGGCTCCAGGTTGCGGTTGACGAAAGTCAGGACCTCGTCGCCGGGCTTGAACTGCAGCCCTGTGCCCGGCAGGGAAAACCGGGCGCCAGGATCGGGCCTGGCACGGCCCGTGTCTATGCCGTCGTGAACAACGCGCACCTTGCCGCGGTAAGCCTCGGGCACCTGGCGGCGCTGCCATTCGGTGGGCGCATAGGCCACATCCGCGGCGCCAAGCGCATGCATCAAAGCGGTGTTTTTCAGCCGCAGGACGGAACGCGACGCAAGGTTTACGCAATGGAATTCGGGGTCAAAATCGTAATCGCTGCCCTGCGCTGAATAGTAGAACTCGGAGAAAACCATGAGTGGGGCCCTCGGCCAGACATCCTTGCAGAAAAGCGCTTCACCCCAGCCGGGATGCGCCACGATGAGATCGGGCTCAAAGCCCTGGTCGGCAAGCGCCTGCATGGCCTGCGCACAGGCCATGCCACGCAAGGCCTTGGTTTCGAAGTCGCGCACCATCGCGAGCGGGTTGTGTGCTTTCAGGGCCGGAAGCTGGTAACGCACAAGCTGCACACCCTCCACCGGCCGTGGCGTGATGCCCAGCCCCAGCACCTCGTGCCCCCGCGCCGCGAGGGCCTTGGCCACATGGACAAACTGCCCGGGAAAATTCTGGTGGATAAACAGGTAACGGCGCGGCGGCGGCTCGGGTGGCTCACAGGGTCCGGTGGCGGCAGCTTCTTCACAAGCGGAAGTCTTAGGCTTCATATGGTCGGATGCGATGAGGGCTTTCCAAGGAAAGCGGGTTGTTGCATGCGGCCTGGCGGGGAAAGGCACCCCGTCAAACCTCGAACAAAACACTCTAGGCATCAAACATTTGGAAACAACTTCCGGGCTGTGCGCGCGGGTACGGCATGTTGGGCGTCAACAAGCCTTGCTTTCACCGCAGTAAGCTCCTGACATGAATCACCCACTGCGCTGCCAATGCGGCACCTTACAAGGAACCGTCAGCCACACAGAAATCGTTTGCCGCGGTGTCTGCTACTGCAAAGACTGCCAGGCCTATGCGCACTTCCTGGGCAAGGCGGACGAGATGCTTGACGAAATGGGCGGGTCGGATGTTGTTGCCACGCTCCCGCAGCACGTCACCTTCACCCAAGGCCTTGAGCGGTTGACCTGCATGTCGCTGAGCGACAGAGGCATGCTGCGCTGGTATGCGAGCTGCTGCAACACGCCGATTGGCAATACCTCGCGTGACTTCAAGGTCTCGCATGTCGGCTTGCTGCACAACTGCCTGCGGGATCCATCGACCAGCCTGGACAGTGCCTTCGGCCCGGTGCGCATGCGGGTGGGCATGAAGAGCGCCAAGGGTACGCCCAAGCCCATGGGGGCCAGCACCACGATTTCCATTCTGCGGTTTATGGCCAGGCTGATAGCGGCAAGGCTGAATGGCAGCTACAAGATCACGCCCTTCTTTGACCCGGAGACGGGGACGCCACGTGTATCGCCCAAGGTGCTCACACCGGACGAGCGGGCCGTCTTGATGAAAGCTGTTTAAGCCTTCAGGCCGGTCTCAGGACCGCACCGTATCCGCCACCCGCTCGGCGCAGCGCTTGGCCTGGGCCGCGTCGCGTGCCTCCACCATCACGCGCAGCAGCGGCTCGGTGCCGCTGGCGCGTATCAGCACACGGCCGGTGTCGCCGAGTTCGGTTTCCACGGTCTTGGTCATCTCGGCCAGGGGCTTGCTGCCCTTCCAGTCCTGGCCGGGCTTGAGGCGCACGTTGATCAGGGTCTGCGGGAACAGCTGGACCTCACTCAGCAGTTGGGCAATGGTCTTGCCGCTGCGCACGCAGGCCTGCAGCACCTGCAGGGCGCTGATGAGGCCGTCGCCGGTGGTGTGCTTGTCGAGCGCCAGCAGGTGGCCGGAGCCCTCGCCGCCCAGCAGCCAGCCGCGCTTGTCGAGCTCTTCGAGCACATAGCGGTCGCCGACCTTGGCGCGCACGAACTCCACGCCTTTTTTCTTGAGCGCGACTTCGACGGCCATATTGGTCATCAGCGTGCCGACGGTGCCGGGCACTTTTTCGCCACGCGCCAGGCGCTCGTTGACCATGAGGAAGAGCACCTCGTCGCCGTTGAAGAGGCGACCGTCGGCATCTACCATCTGCAGGCGGTCGGCGTCGCCGTCGAGCGCGATGCCGTAGTGGGCCTTGTTGGCCCTGACGGCCTTGATCAGCGCATCAGGATGCGTGGCGCCGACTTCGTGGTTGATGTTGAGGCCGTCGGGCGCGCAGCCTATGGCGATGACCTCGGCGCCCAGCTCGTGGAACACCATGGGTGCGATCTGGTAGGCCGCACCGTGGGCGCCGTCGACGACGATCTTCAGGCCCTTGAGCGTGAGGTCGTTGGCAAAGGTGCTTTTGCAGAATTCGATGTAGCGGCCGGCGGCGTCGTCCAGGCGGCGCGCCTTGCCGAGGTTGGCGGAATCGGCCCAGACGGGCGGCTCGTCGAGGGCGGCTTCCACGGCGAGTTCCCAGGCGTCGTCAAGCTTGGTGCCCTGGGCGCTGAAGAACTTGATGCCGTTGTCGGGGTAAGCGTTGTGGCTGGCGCTGATGACCACACCCAGGCTGGCGCGCTGGGCCCGCGTGAGGTAGGCCACGCCCGGCGTGGGCAAGGGGCCCAGCAGCACGACGTCGACCCCGGCCGAGTTGAAGCCCGATTCGAGCGCGCTTTCCAGCATATAGCCCGAGATGCGGGTGTCCTTGCCGATCAGCACGGTGGGGCGGGTTTCGGTCTTGCGCAGCACACGGCCCACGGCGTGGGCCAGGCGCAGCACGAAGTCGGGCGTGATGGGCGGCTGGCCCACCGTGCCGCGAATGCCGTCGGTGCCGAAGTATTTTCTGGTCATGGGGCTTGTCCCTGTGGAGCTTGCTGCTCTGAGTGTTGTTGTAGAAGTGGAGGTATTTTAGGCGGCCCGCCCTGCCCCGGCTGTCAGCCAACACCTCAGTGTGCGGCTGACCAGACCTTCAATGCCTGCACCGTTTCCTTCACGTCATGCACACGCACGATGCGCGCGCCGCGGTCCACAGCCAGCAGGGCCGCCGCGACGCTGGGCACCATGCGGTCGGCCACATCGAGCTGCGCCACGGCGGCCAGTGAAGTGCTGGTGACGGCAGCCAGGGACGACTTGCGCGACCAGGCCGCCAGCAGCGGATAGCCGGCGGCCAGTAGCTCCTGCTGGCGGGCCAGCAAGGCGAAGTTCTGCGCCACGGTCTTGCCAAAGCCTATGCCCACGTCGAGCACGATACGGGGTTTGTCCACACCGGCGGCCACTAGGCCGGCCGCGGCCGCTTCGAGGAAATCGCGCACCTGCGGCACCACATCGCCCTCCATGGGCGAGACCTGCATGGTCTGCGGCTCGCGGTGCATGTGCATGAGGCAGACGCCGCAGCTGGGGTGCCTGGCGACCACCTCCACTGCGCCGGGCTTGCGCAGGGCCCAGATATCGTTGATGGCGTCGGCGCCCAGGTCGAGCACGGCCTGCATGACTTCGGGCTTGTAGGTATCCACCGAGAGCGGCACGCCCAGCGTGGCCGCATGGCGCACCACGGGCAGTACGCGCGCAAGCTCTTCCTCCAGCGGCACGGGCGGCGCGCCGGGGCGGGTGGACTCACCGCCTATGTCCAGCAGGTCGGCGCCGTCTTTCAGCAGCTTGTCGCAGTGGGCGAACACGCTGGCAAAGCCGCTGCCCTCACTGAAGTATTTGCCGCCGTCCGAAAAGGAGTCGGGCGTGACGTTGACGATGCCCATGACGCGGGGTTTGGACAGGTCAATCTGGAAGCGTGAGGTTTGCCAGATCATGGGATTACCTTCAAACAAGATGAATGCTTATTGTGGGAGGAACGGTGCGCAGCGCCGGGCCGCCCCAAGCAAGCACAGCCCCCTCGGGGGGCAGCGTAGTACACGAAGTGACAAGCGTGGGGGCCATATTTACCCGGAAATAAAAAACCGGGGACTGGCCCCGGTTTCAGCGACTGCCAGGCAGTCACTTCTTATCGATCAATCACCGGCCTCAGGCCACCGTGGGCGAGGGGTCTGTGCTGACGGCCGGCGTGCCGCCGCTGGGGCCGCCGCCACCGCCGACGGAGCTGCGCGGCGACCAGTCCTTGGGCGGGCGCGGCTCCTTGCCGGCCATGATGTCGTCGAGCTGGTCGCCGTCAATGGTTTCCCATTCGAGCAGGGCCTTGGCCATGGTGTGCATCTTGTCCTTGTTCTCTTCGATCAGCCTGCGCGCCAGGGCGTACTGCTGGTCGATGATGCGGCGCACTTCGGAGTCGACCTTTTGCAGGGTCGACTCGCTCATGTTGTTGGTCTTGGTGACCGAGCGGCCCAGGAAGACCTCGCCTTCATTCTCGGCATACACCATGGGGCCCAGGGCTTCGGTCATGCCGTAGCGGGTAACCATGTCGCGGGCCAGCGCGGTAGCGCGCTCGAAGTCGTTGCTGGCGCCGGTGGTCATCTGGTCCATGAAGACTTCCTCGGCGATGCGGCCACCGAAGAGCATGCTGATCTGGCTCAGCATGTATTCACGGTCGTAGCTGTAGCGGTCCTGCGCGGGCAGGCTCATGGTCACGCCCAGCGCGCGGCCGCGCGGGATGATGGTGACCTTGTGGACCGGGTCGCACTTGGGCAGCAGCTTGCCGATGAGCGCGTGGCCGGACTCGTGGTAGGCCGTGTTGCGGCGCTCTTCCTCGGGCATGACCATGCTCTTGCGCTCGGGGCCCATGAGGATCTTGTCCTTGGCTTTTTCGAAGTCCTGCATCTCGACGGTGCGGGCATTGCGGCGCGCGGCCATCAGGGCGGCTTCGTTGCAGAGGTTGGCGAGGTCGGCGCCAGACATGCCGGGCGTGCCGCGCGCGATCACGCTGGCGTTCACGTCCTGGCCCAGCGGCACCTTGCGCATGTGCACATTGAGGATTTGCTCGCGGCCGCGGATGTCGGGCAGCGTCACATAGACCTGGCGGTCGAAGCGGCCGGGACGCAGCAAGGCGGCATCCAGGATGTCGGGACGGTTGGTGGCGGCCACCACGATGACGCCGACATTGGTTTCAAAGCCGTCCATCTCGACCAGCATCTGGTTCAGGGTCTGCTCGCGTTCGTCGTTGCCGCCGCCCAGGCCGGCGCCGCGCTGGCGGCCGACCGCGTCGATTTCATCGATGAAGATGATGCAGGGGGCGTTTTTCTTGGCGTTCTCGAACATGTCGCGCACGCGGGCCGCGCCCACGCCGACGAACATTTCAACGAAGTCGGATCCGGAAATCGAGAAGAAAGGCACTTTGGCCTCGCCGGCGATGCCCTTGGCGAGCAGGGTCTTGCCGGTGCCGGGAGGGCCGACCAGCAGCAGGCCGCGCGGGATGCGGCCGCCCAGCTTCTGGAATTTCTGCGGGTCTTTCAGGAAATCGACAACTTCCTTGACTTCTTCCTTGGCCTCGTCGCAGCCCGCGACATCGGCAAAGGTAACGGGATTGGTGGACTCGTCCAGCATGCGCGCCTTGGACTTGCCGAAGCTGAAGGCACCGCCCTTGCCGCCGCCCTGCATCTGCCGCATGAAGTAGATCCATACGCCGATCAGCAGCAGCATGGGGCCCCAGCTGATCAGCAGCGAGGTGAGCAAGGAGGTTTCTTCGCGGGGCTTGACGTCAAACTTGACGTCGTTGGCGATCAGGTCGCCGACCAGGCCGCGGTCCAGGTAGGTGGCCGTGGTGCGGATCTTGCGGTCGTCCACGGTAGTGGCGGAAATCTCGGTGCCGCCCTGGCCTTCGGCGATGGTGGCCGCCTTGATGCGCTTGCCGCGGACTTCTTCCAGGAACTCGGAGTAACCCAGGTAGTTGGAACCGGCGCCGCCACGTGTATCAAATTGCTTGAATACGGTGAACAGCACCATGGCGATCACCAGCCAGATTGCAATTTTGGAAAACCACTGATTGTTCAAGGACTACTCCGGTGTAAGAACAAAAGTCACATGCGCCTGATTTTAGGCGTTTCAAGGGCAAAAACAGCTTAACCCGGCCCCAGCCCCTGGTTTAAAGCGGGAATAGTGGAAAGTTACGTGAAAAGTGAAGGCCGGATAGGGGAAAGCCCGCGCCTTCTAGGCCCGCTTTTTAAGCCCCCGTCCAATCAGAAAGGTCTCCGACGAGCCCGGGCGCGAAGCCTTGGGCTTGAGCGGTTTGACCACCTTGAAGGTGTCCCGGAACAGCCTGACCAGCTGGTCGTAGCCGCTGCCGTGGAACAGCTTGACCACCAGCGTGCCGTCCGGTTTCATGTGGTTCTGGGCGAATTCCACGGCCAGTTCGATCAGATGGGCGATGCGGGCCGCGTCGGCCGACTCTATGCCCGACAGATTGGGCGCCATGTCCGAAATCACCAGGTCCACCCGGGCCTGGCCCTCGGGCCCGGCCAGGGCTTCTTCCAGTTGTTGCAGCACCTCGGCCTCACGAAAGTCGCCCTGGATGAAGGTCACGCCCTCGATAGGCTCCATGGGCAGCAAATCGAGCCCGATGATGCGGCCGTTCAGCGCACCAGCCGCCGCGCCGCCCGGCGACAGCTTGCGCCGCACATACTGGCTCCAGGCCCCGGGCGTGCTGCCCAGGTCGACCACGCAGTCGCCGGGCTTGACCAGGCCGAAGGTTTCGTCGATTTCCTTCAATTTGTAAGCGGCGCGGGCGCGGTAGCCCTCTTTCTGGGCGAGCTTGACGTAGGGGTCGTTGATGTGGTCGTGCAGCCAGGCCTTGTTGACCTTTCCCTTGCCGCCGGTCTTGGCGGCGGTCTTCCCGGCGGCCTTGGCGCCGGCCTGGGCGCTGGGCCTTGAATCCGTCTTGGCATTTACTTTCATGGGGTCTATTGTCCTCTGCCGGACTCACCCGATAATCGGGCCATGGCTCAAATACAACTTACCCCCGCCCAGCGCAAGGACCACCGCGCCGATGCCCACCACCTGAACGCGGTCGTGATGATAGGTTCCGAGGGCCTGACCCCCGCCGTCAAAAAAGAGACCGACGCCGCGCTCAAGGCCCACGGGCTGATCAAGGTGCGGGTGCTGTCGGACGACCGCGCCGGCCGCGAGGAAATCTTCCAGACCCTCGCCGACGAACTCAACGCCGCGCCCATCCAGCACATCGGCAAGCTGCTGGTGCTGTGGCGCCCGATGCCCGAAAAGGAAAAAAAGGTCAACGAAGACCGCATGCCCGGCCCGCGCGACGTGAAGGTGCTCAAGAACAGCTCGCGCCACGGCCAGCGGCCCGAGGTCAAAACCCTGCGCGTACTGGGCAACCAGCGCCTCACGCCGGGCGGCAACATCAAGCGGGCCAAAAAGCCCCAGGTGAAAAGCCTCAAGAAAAGCGCGCAGGGCTGAGCCTGGGACCGGGGCCAATCGCCCCGATAGCGACATTCTTCTTGCCGGCCGTGCAAAGCGGCCTTTAGATTCGAGATCCCCGCCCACAGCTACCCGCCATGACCAATCCCCTCCTCGATTTCTCCGACCTCCCGCTGTTTGACCGCATCCAGCCCGAACATGTGGGCCCCGCCGTCGATGAACTGATGGCCAAGGCCGACGCGGCGCTTGAAACCGTCACCGCACCGGACTTCCCGGCCACCTGGGGCGGCATTGCCCGCGTGCTGGATGTCGCCACTGAAAACCTGGGCCGCGCCTGGGGCGCCGTGAGCCACCTCAACAGCGTGGCCGACACCCCCGAGCTGCGCGCCGCCTACAACGCCGCCCTGCCGCGCGTGACCGAGTTCTGGACCCGCCTGGGCGCCGACGAGCGCCTTTACGCCAAATACAAGGCCATTGATGTCGCCACGCTCAACGCCGAGCAGCGCCAGGCCCACAAGAACGCCATCCGCAACTTCGTGCTGTCGGGCGCCGAACTGCAGGGCGCGGCCCGCGAACGCTTCGCGCAGATCCAGGAACGCCAGGCCGAGCTCAGCCAGAAATTCAGCGAAAACGCGCTCGACGCGACCGATGCCTTCGCCTACTACGCCACCGAGGCCGAAGTCGCCGGCATCCCGGCCGACGTGCTGCAGGCCGCGCGCGCCCAGGCAGAGGCCGAAGGCAAGACCGGCTACCGCCTGAGCCTGAAGATGCCGAGCTACCTGCCCGTCATGCAGTTCGCCACCAGCGGCAAGCTGCGCGAGACCCTGTACAAGGCTTACACCACACGCGCCAGCGACCAGGCCGCACCTGAGTTCAGCAAATTCGACAACAGCGCGATCATGAAAGAAATCCTCGCGCTGCGCCTCGAGGAAGCCCAGTTGCTGGGCTACCGCAATTTCGGCGAAGTCTCGGTCGTGGCCAAGATGGCCAAATCGCCCGACGAAGTCATCAGCTTTTTGCGCGACCTCGCGCGCCGCGCCCGGCCCTTTGCCGAAAAAGACGTGGCCGACCTTCGCGCCTTCGCCGCCAGCCAGCTGGGCATGGCCGAACTCCAGCCCTGGGACTACGCCTACGTCGGCGAAAAGCTCAAGGAAGCCCGCTACGCCTTCAGCGAGCAGGAAGTCAAACAGTACTTCACCGCGCCCAAGGTGCTGGCGGGCCTCTTCAAGATCGTCGAAACCCTGTTTGAAGTCGCCATCCGCAAGGACTCGGCCCCGGTGTGGAAGCCCGGCGTGGAGTTCTACCGCATCGAGCGCGGCGGCGAGCTCGTCGGCCAGTTCTACCTCGACCAGCCGGCCCGCACCGGCAAGCGCGGCGGCGCCTGGATGGACGACGTGCGCGCCCGCTGGCTGCGCCCCGACACCGGCCGGCTGCAAACCCCGGTCGCGCACCTGGTCTGCAACTTCGCCGAGGGCGTGGGCGGCAAGCCCGCGCTGCTCACGCATGACGACGTGACCACCCTGTTCCACGAATTCGGCCACGGCCTGCACCACATGCTCACCCAGGTCAATGAGCGCGATGTTTCCGGCATCAGCGGCGTTGAATGGGACGCGGTCGAGCTGCCCAGCCAGTTCATGGAAAACTTCTGCTGGGAATGGGACGTGCTCAGGCACATGACGGCCCACGTCGACACCGGCGCCCCGCTGCCGCGCGCGTTGTTCGACAAGATGCTGGCCGCCAAGAATTTCCAGAGCGGCATGCAAACGCTGCGCCAGGTGGAGTTCTCGCTGTTCGACATGCTGTTGCATACCTCGCACCAGCCGGACGACGACCTCATGGGCCTGCTGACCCAGGTGCGCAAGGAAGTGGCCGTGGTTCCCTCGCCGCCCTACAGCCGCACGGCGCACACCTTCAGCCATATTTTTTCGGGTGGCTATGCGGCCGGCTATTACAGCTACAAATGGGCGGAGGTCCTGTCGGCCGACGCCTACGCCGCTTTTGAGGAAACGGCGACAGCCGCCCCCGCGGCCGCGGGAGACGATGGCGGAAAAACCACGGTCACCGTGGAAACCGGCAGACGGTACCGCAAGGCCATCCTGGAGGCCGGCGGAAGCCGCCCGGCCATGGAGTCTTTCAAGGCTTTCCGGGGCCGGGAACCCTCGATTGATGCTTTGCTGCGTCATCAGGGTATGGCCTGACACCTCCGCACGCCCAAAAACGTTGTGAGACTTCCAGGGCCTGCGTTAAGCTTGCCCTTTTAAGTTGGCTCTCCCTGCCACCCCGTATCCGAGACGACTGGAACACCATGAAAACAAATGCCGTGAAATCCCTCGCGCCCCACGCCCTGCTGGCCCTGGCAGTGGCCGCAGGCGGCCTTCTCTCGCCCCTGGCGCAAGCCCAGCAGGTTTACCGCATCATCGGGCCCGACGGCAAGGTGACCTTCTCCGACCAGCCGCCGCCCGCGGCCGCCGGTGGCAAAGTCAGCGCCGCCACGCCCGGCGGCGGCCCCGGCGGCTCGGCGCCCACCGGCCTTCCTTTTGAATTGCGGCAAATCGCCAGCAAATACCCGGTCACCCTGTATTCCGGCAACGACTGCGGGCCCTGCGCGACTGCCAAGGCCATGCTGACCAACCGCGGCATTCCTTTTTCAGAGCGGACCGTCATCACCGCCGAAGACTTCAAGGCGCTGCAGCGGCTCAGCGGCGACACCTCCCTGCCCTTTGCCACCATAGGCAGCCAGCAGCTCAAGGGCTTTTCCGACGTGGAGTGGACCCAGTTCCTCAATGCCGCCGGCTACCCGCCCGCATCGGTGCTGCCGGCCAGCTACCGTCCGCCGGCTGCCACGCCCCTGGTCGCCGTGACCGCGCCGCCGGCCGCCAACAATGCCGCAACCCGCCCCGCCGCCGCGCCCGCACCGGCAGCCCCACCGCCGCCCTCGGCGGACAACCCGGCCGGCATCAAGTTTTAAGCAGGCCGCGCCTCAAGCGCTCAAACGCTCAAACGCTCAAATACAAACGCCGGGTTCAACCCGGCGTTTTGTTTTGGAGAGCCTTTTCCGCGGGCTGCGCGTGGGTCGCAGAAGCCTTAAAACACCAGCGTCTTGACGCCACCTGGCGCGCCCAGCAGGCACACATGGGCTTTCTGGAAGGCAAACACCCCCACCGTGACCACGCCGGGCCACTGGTTGACCTGGGATTCAAAGGCCAGCGGGTCGCTGATCTTCAGGCCGGTCACGTCCAGGATGTGCTGGCCGTTGTCGGTCACCAGCGGCTTGCCGTCCTTCAGGCGCAGCGCCGCCTTGCCGCCCAGCGCGGCGAACTGCCGCGTGATGCGCTTGGCGGCCATGGGGATCACCTCGACAGGCAGCGGGAAATTGCCCAGCACCGCCACCAGCTTGGATTCGTCGGCGATGCAGACAAACTTGCGCGACTGCGCGGCCACGATTTTTTCGCGCGTGAGCGCCGCGCCGCCGCCCTTGACCATGAAACCCGCGTTGTCGATCTCATCGGCGCCGTCGATGTACACACCCAGCTCGTCGACCTCGGTGGCATCGAAAACCTTGATGCCCAGGGCCTGCAGGCGCTCGGTGGAGGCCACCGAGCTGGACACCGCGCCCGCGATGCGGCCTTTCATGGTGGCCAGCGCGTCTATGAATTTGTTGACCGTGGAGCCGGTGCCGACGCCGACAATGCTGCCTTCTTCCACGTAATGCAGGGCGGCCTGGCCGACCAGGGTTTTGAGTTCGTCTTGGGTCATGGGAATGGTGGGGGATGGAATCGGAAAGGAGTGAAACGGGTTTTGCGACAATCAGGGCTCTTGCCGCCCTTCACAGTCACCTTCCCCGAATTATCCAATGTCCCTGCTCCCCTACGCCCTGGCCCGCCCCTTTTTATTTGGGCTGGACCCCGAAACCGCCCACGAGCTGACCATGGCCTCGCTGGCGCGCACCCAGGGCACGCCGCTGGCCCTGGCCTACCTGTCCAGCCGTGTCAGCGACCCCATTGAACTGGCTGGCCTGAAGTTTCCCAACCGCGTCGGCCTGGCCGCGGGCCTGGACAAAAACGCCCGCTGCATCGACGGCCTGGCCGCCATGGGTTTCGGTTTTGTCGAAGTCGGCACCGTCACGCCCAAGGGCCAGCCCGGCAACCCCAAGCCGCGCATGTTCCGCCTGCCCGAGGCCAACGCGCTGATCAACCGCCTCGGTTTCAACAACGAAGGGCTGGACGCCTTCCTGGCCAATGTGCGGCGCTCCAGCATGCGCAAGCCCGGCGCGCAAGGCGGCCTGCTGCTGGGCCTGAACATCGGCAAGAACGCCGCCACGCCGATTGAAAACGCGGTGGACGACTACCTGATCTGCCTGGACGGCGTCTACCCGCATGCCGACTACGTCACCGTCAACATCTCCAGCCCCAACACCAAAAACCTGCGCGCGCTGCAAAGCGACGAGGCGCTGGATGCCCTGCTGGGCCGCATCGCCGAACGCCGCGAGGCCCTGGCCGCGCAGCACGGCAAGCGCGTGCCCATCTTCGTGAAGATCGCGCCCGATCTCGACGAAGCCCAGGTCGCAGTGATCGCCACCACGCTGCAGCGCCACGCCATGGACGGCGTGGTCGCCACCAACACCACGCTGAGCCGCGACGCCGTCAAGGGCATGCGCCATGCCGAGGAAGCCGGTGGCCTGAGCGGCGCGCCCGTGCTACAGGCCAGCAACCGCGTCATCACCCAGCTGCGCGCGGCGCTCGGCAAGGGCTTTCCCATCATCGGTGTGGGCGGCATTCTGAGCGGCGCCGACGCCGTCTCCAAGATCCAGGCCGGCGCCGACGTGGTGCAGATCTACACCGGGCTGATCTACAAAGGCCCCGAGCTGGTCACCCAGGCCGCGCTGGCCATCAAGAAAAGCCGTCAAGCCTAAGCCCTGGGGACGCGCTTTTTCGGCGCGGCCTTTTTCGTTGCGGGTTTTTTCGCCGCGGCCTTTTTGGCGGGGACCTTTTTAGCAGCCGCCTTGCGCGCCGGCGCGGCCTTGCCGCCAAGCTCCACCCACACCGGCGCGTGGTCGCTCGCATGCGCCTCGCCGCGCACCCAGCGGTCCACGCCCGCGGCCTTCAGGCGCGGCGCGAGCGCGGCATTGAGCAGGATGTGGTCTATGCGCAGTCCCGCGTCACGCTGCCAGTGCTGGCGAAAGTAATCCCAGAAGGTGTAGATGCGCTCATCCGGATGCAGGTGGCGCAGGCTGTCCACCCAACCCTGCGCCAGCAGCTTGTCGTAGGCGGCCCGGCTCTCAGGTTGCAGCAGCGCGTCCTTTCGCCATGACTTGGGGTTGTAGATGTCGAAGTCGGTCGGCACCACATTGAAATCGCCGGCCAGCACTACGGGGTGTTCCGAAGCATACAGCGCCCTGGCATGCGCATGCAGGCGGCTGAACCAGGCCAGCTTGTAGTCAAACTTGGGGCCGGGCTGCGGGTTGCCGTTGGGCAGGTAAAGGCAGGCCACCACTATCCCGTCCACCGCGGCTTCCAGGTAGCGGCTCTGGTCGTCGGCCGGGTCGCCTGGCAGCTCGCGGCGGATTTCCACCGGCGCCTGGCCCCTGGCCAGGATCGCCACGCCGTTCCATGAGCGCTGGCCTTTCCACAAGGCTTCATAACCTGCCTCGCGCAAAGCCTGGTGCGGGAACACGCCGTCCAGCGCCTTGAGTTCCTGCAGGCAAGCCACATCGGGCGCTTCTTTCTCCAGCCACGCGAGCAGCTGCGGCAAGCGCGTCTTGATGCCGTTGACGTTGAAAGTCGCGATCTTCATCGGGGCGGGTCAAACGCCGGCTAACACCGGTTAAACACCGGGCGAGGGCTTGCCCCGGCCTGGCGCGCGCCGGAAGGCCTCGGCCCCGCCGCTGCCGCCGCCATCGGGAAAGCTGTGCTGCCTGAGCTTGCCCTTGTCTTCCGGCTTCACGGGATTCTCGATCAACGTGCTGGCATCGTTGCCGTCGGCGGCATCGTCCGGCTCGCTGTGCGGCGGGTGCGGCACGGGCGCGCCTTCGCCGGTTTTGGCGCGTGTGGGGCTGGTGGTGTTTTTGGGCATGCTTCCAAGTTAGCAGCGCCGGTTCGCACCCCGTGTCGGACAACACCGCAAGGGTTTCAGGGTAAGTCCCCGGTCCGCGTAGAGGCTGTCCCCTAGAGTACCCGGCGTGCTTTGCCCGGCCCCTTGTAGCGACTACGATGCTGGCAGTTTTGACAGGAGACCCGCCTTGGCCGCGACCCCATCTTCCCTTTACCCGCATTTGCTCGCCCCGCTGGACCTGGGCTTCACCACGCTGAAAAATCGCGTGCTCATGGGCAGCATGCACACCGGCCTGGAAGACGGGCGCAAGCACTTCCCCGCCATGGCGGCCTACTTCGCCGAGCGTGCGCGCGGCGGTGTGGGTTTGATGGTGACCGGTGGCTTTTCGCCCAATATCGCCGGCTGGACCAAGCCCTTCGCCGGCATGCTGGCCAGCTCGGGCGCGGCGCGCCGCCACAAGCAGGTCACCGACGCGGTGCATGCCGAGGGCGGCAAGATCGCGCTGCAAATCCTGCACACCGGCCGCTACGGCTACCACCCGCTGTGCGTTGCGCCCTCGCGCATCCAGAGCCCGATCTCGCCCTTCACGCCACGTGAACTCAGCGCCGGGGGCATCGAGCGGCAGATACGCGCCTTCATACGCTGCGCGCTGCTGGCGCGCGATGCCGGCTACGACGGCGTCGAGATCATGGGCAGCGAAGGCTATTTCATCAACCAGTTCCTCGTCACCCACACCAACCAGCGCACGGACGACTGGGGCGGCAGCTACGCCAACCGCATGCGCCTGGCCGTCGAGATCGTGCGCCGCACCCGCGAAGCCGTGGGCCGCGACTTCATCATCATCTACCGCCTCTCGATGATCGACCTCATTCCCGGCGGCAGCAGCTGGGAGGAAGTCGTGCTGCTGGCCAAGGCCGTCGAGGCCGCCGGCGCCACCATCATCAACAGCGGCATAGGCTGGCATGAAGCCCGCGTCCCCACCATCGCCACCTCGGTGCCGCGCGGCGCCTTCACCTGGGTCACCAAGAAGCTGCGCACCGATTTGCGCGCCGCCGGCCTCACCATCCCGCTGGTCACCAGCAACCGCCTGAACATGCCTGAGGTGGCCGAGCAGGTGCTGGCCGAGGGCTGCGCCGACATGGTCAGCATGGCCCGCCCCTTCCTGGCCGACCCGGAATTCGTCAACAAGGCCGCCCAGGGCCGGCGCGATGAAATCAACACCTGCATCGCCTGTAACCAGGCCTGCCTGGACCACGCCTTCAAGGCCCAGCTGGCCAGCTGCCTCGTCAACCCGCGCGCCGGGCATGAGACCGAACTCGTCATCAAGCTCAGCCCTGCAAAGAAACGCATCGCCGTCATAGGCGCCGGCCCCGCGGGCCTGGCCGCCGCCACCACGCTGGCCGAGCGCGGCCACAGCGTGGACCTCTATGACGCGGCCGACAGGATCGGCGGCCAGTTCAACCTGGCCAAGCGCGTGCCCGGCAAGGAGGAGTTCGAGGAAACCCTGCGCTACTTCGGCCGCCGCATCCAGGGCACCGGCGTGCGCCTGAACCTGAACACCCGCGTCAGCGCCGCCGACCTCATCGCGCAAAAGTTCGACGAAGTCATCCTCGCCACCGGCGTCACGCCGCGCAATCCGCGCATCCCGGGCCAGGAGCATCCCAAGGTGCTCAGCTACATCGACGTGCTGCTGGGCCGCCAGCCTGTCGGCCGGCGCGTTGCCCTGATCGGCGCGGGCGGCATCGGCTTTGACGTCGCCGAATTCCTGGTCACACCCGCCGGCCATTCCACCGCGCTCGACCTGCCCGCCTGGCTGGCCGAATGGGGCGTGGCCGATCCCGCGGAAGTGCGCGGCGGCGTGGTGCGCCCCAAGGCTGCGCCCCCTGAGCGCCAGGTCACGCTGCTGCAGCGCAAGCCCGGCAAGCCGGGGGCAGGACTGGGCAAGACCACCGGCTGGATACACCGCGCCGCGCTCAAGATGAAGAATGTCGAGATGCTCTCAGGCGTCAACTACGAGCGCATAGGCGAACAGGGCGGCGACCTGGGCCTCTTCATCACCTTCGGCGAAAAGCGGCAGGACGGCACCGTGCTGGCCGTCGACAACATCGTGCTGTGCGCCGGCCAGGAGCCGCTGCGCGAACTGCTGGAGCCGCTGCGCGCGGCCGGCGTCAAGACGCACCTGATAGGCGGCGCCGACGAAGCCAGCGAGCTGGACGCCAAACGCGCGATCAACCAGGGGACGCGGGTCGCGGCCGTGATTTAGTCAGGGCTAAGCGTGCAGCACGCTGAACACCAGCAAGCCCAGCGCCATCCCGAAACTCAGCGCGTGCATATTGGCCGCCATGGCGATGCGCTTCATCATCCGCAGGCCCTGCTGGTCCTGCGAGCCCAGCAGGAAGAGCAGGCACATCTCGCGCCGCAGCTGCGGATCGACGGCGCTGTGCAGCTTCAGCGCCTTGTGCAGTGAGACCGACAGGTAGAGCGCGGCCACCGAGGCCAGCACGATGATGGGGAAAAACCAGCCACGCACCATCCATGCCGGAAGCTGCGGCGCCCACCAGGCGCGCAGCAGGTCGGCAAGGGCAAAAATCAGGAAGCCCGCCGCAAAACCCAGCCACTCGTGGGTGCGGAATGTCGCCATCATTTTCCTGGCCCTGGCTTCCAGGGGCAGCTCGTATTCCATACGGATTGACCTTGTGCGAGCGTTGCGGCCCGGGGCGGCACCATGCCGGCCAGCGCGGGTGCCAGGATTCTGCTCAGGAAGCTGCGCCGGGGCAATACTGCAAATGCAGGAGATGATGTTAGAGACCTAAGACATCCGTGGCCCGGAACACCGGAAACCCGGAACACCCTAGGACGTCTTGCGCCGCAGCGGGTCCAGCAGCGGCTTCAGGCCGTTGTGGTCTATCTCCTGCATCAGCGCCAGCAGGCGGCCGATCTCACCCTTGGGAAAGCCTTCGCGCGCGAACCAGTTGAGGTAGTTGCCCGGCAGGTCGGCGATCAGCGTGCCCTTGTGCTTGCCGAAAGGCATTTCGCGGGTCACCAGCAGCATCAGGTCCTCGGGGTTCATGGGGCGAAAAGTCTCCTAGCCGCCGGCGCGCTTGGGCGCGTAGCCCTGTTTTTGCAGCGCCGCCATCACGGTGTCGCAATGGTCGCCCTGCACTTCGATCACGCCGTCCTTGGCCGTGCCGCCCGAGCCGCAGGCCGTGCGCAACTGCTTGCCCAGCAGCGCCAGGGCCATGGCGTCCAGCGGCAGGCCCTTGACCACCGTCACCGTCTTGCCGCCCCGGCCCTTGCTCTCGCGGCTCACGCGCACCGGCCCGCCCGGCGCAGGCACGGCAGCCTGCTTGCAGCTGCAGGCCGCCACCGGCCGGCGGCAGCCTGGGCACATTCTTCCGGCCTCGGTCGAATAGACCAGGCCGCCTGAGGGAGTTTGTTTCATGAGGGAGGGCTTGCCGGCTGATGGGAGAGCTTGGCCTCCAGAACAGCCGTTCGAAGAAAAACTTGTGATGAATTCACAAAACAAAATGTACCTTATGGCCGCAAGCGCCCGGGCTTAGCGAAACACCAGGTAGCCGTTGACCAGCAAACCCGCCGCCACCAGCAAGCCCAGTGCCACCCGCTGCCGCAAAGGCCGGTTCTTGACGGCTTGCCAGGCCAGGGCCTGGTCATTGACCAGGTTGCCGGCAGGCAGGCGCGCCAGCACCGCGCGGTTGAACAACTCCATGTCGAACATGGTGGTGCTCACCTTGGGCCGCAGCGTCGGCATGCGAAGGCGTATCGTCCTGTGGCCCAGCAGCAAGGCGTTGCTCGAGGCATAAGCCTGCACCAGCGGCACGGCGCACACCACTTTGCCGCCCTGGAGCCAGGCCAGCCCGTCCTGGCTCACATGCAGCTCACCCGAGCGCATGAGCTCCCTGCAGGCCAGCAGCAGACCGAGGGCGGCCATGCCGACCATGAAACACACCAGCGCGATGCTTCTCCACTGCCCCAGGAGCTTGCCTGGATCGGGCGACAGGAACAGGGGCATGGCCACCAGCAAACCGGTGAAGGCCAGCCCGGCAATGGCCAGGCCCAGCAATTGTTTGCGCACCTCGGCCCGATAAGCCGGCAATTGCCGCAGCACCAGCGGGTAGTCCAGCGCGGCGCCCTCCTGCCCCAGGTCGGCCAAGGCGGCCCGGGTGCCGGCATCAAACTGCCCCGGCCGCTGGGGTTTCTGGCCGAACAGCAGGCCCAGCACCAGGCCGGCCGCAATCAGCGCGCCACCCGCGACCAAGGCGCCGGTCCGCCACAACGCGCCGGCCCCGGTCCGCTGCTGCAGCGGCCGCAGTTCCCCACGGAAGGCGGCGTCGCCAAACTCACCCAGGTCGCGGCCTTGCGCATCGATGCGGTTCAGCCTGATGAAACTGTAGTCGCCGACCAGCGCGGTGTTGCCCAGCGCGTCGAGCAGCAGGGGGTCGGAGTCACCGGCCAGCGCCGCGCGCGCCACGGGCCGCCGCTGGGCATCAAACACCAGCACATCGCCATCCTTCTGGCCCTGCTTCACGGCCAGCATCCACAGCGTGCCGTCCGGGCCCAGGGCCACGTCGGTGACCTTGCCGCGGCCCTTGCGGGCCTGGCCGTGCGCGGCCGAACCCAGGCTGCGCAACAGTTCGGTGGGCTGGCCGGGCGCGACGCGCAGCCAGACCAGCCGGCGGTGGTCGTTGTCGGCCACCACCAGGGTGTCGCCGCCCAGGTAGCGCAGGCGGTTCGGAAACAGCAGCGGCGCCACCTGCGGGTCGGTGCTGCCCACGGCCTTGCCGTCCAAATCAAAGGACTGCACGCGGTCGCCCTTGGCATCGGCGATGAAGACCCGCTCGCCCGCACGGTCCACCGCCAGGTGCACGGCCCGCGAAAGGTCGTTGTTCTTGAGTTGCCGGCCCTGCATGGCCGTGCGGCAGTCCACCAGCTGCGCCTGCGCATCGCTCCAGGTGCAACGCAGCACGCGGGGCACGGTGGCATCGTCAAAAAACCAGGCCTCGACCTTCTGCCCACCGTCCACGGTCCAGTCCATGTCGCCGGGGCTTTCGCTCAAGCCCAGCGCCTTCAGGTCCTGGCGCGCGATGCGCTGGCCCTGGGCGTCGAGCACATGCAAGGCATGGTTGGCGACAACGGCGACGCGCTCACCTTGCTGCGCCTTGAACACCCGCAGCGCAATCATGCCGCCGTCCGGGTGGGCCATGTTCTGGCCGTGCACAAAAGCCGCCAGGCACAGCCCCAGGCCGATCAGGATGGGGATGGCCAATTGCCATTCGCGTCTGGTCATGATGGGTGCGCCCTCGCCGCTGTTGTTGTTGAGGCCCTAGTGTGCCCCAAGCGGCGGCATGCCCATGCCGGGATTCCAGCTTCATAGTCCCCTCTCCCTCCCCCTCCAGGAGAGGAAAAGAAGAGCCGCGTCCCTAACTCACTTCAGCAGGAACTCCATCTCCGTCCCCGCCAGGTTCAGCACATCGTGGTGCGACAGCGGTGTGGCCTTGGGGCCAATGGCCTTGCCGTTGAGGGTCGACGGCGTCTGGCCGTCCATGTGGGCCACGTAGTAGCCGTCGCGCCGGTGCGAGATCGACACCACCGCCACGCCCGGCTGGCCGAAGGTGGTGACAGCCTTCACCACCGGCACCTCCAGCCCGGCCGACGAGCCCGACAGCACTTTCAGGCTGGCCTGCCGCGCGCCCGCGGTGCCGGGCAGCCCGATCGCGTCCAGCGACATGGCCGTGGTTTCCTGGCTCTCGGCGGGCTCCTCTTCATGTTCGGAGTTCGCCACGAACTGGATCTTGAAGTGCCCGATGTTGATGATGTCGTTGTCGTGCAGCAGCTCGCGCGCCTTGACCATGTGGCCGTTGAGGTAGGTCCCGTTGGTGCTGCCCAGGTCCCGCAGGTAGACGTCGGCGATGCCCTTGAGCTCAAACACGCAGTGCTCGCCGCTGACCACCAGGTTGTCGAACACGATATCGTTGTACGGCCGGCGGCCCAGCGTGGTGCGGTCGTTCTTCAGGTAGACATGCTTGATTTCGACGCCTTCGACTGAAGCAATGAGTTGCGGCATGAGGAGAGCCTTTCTTCTGGAGGGGTCGCCGCCACTCCCAATGTGGAGGCGTCCCCATCGTAGCGCCGCCCCCGCGAAGGCACAAGGGCGCCGCTCAGTTCTTCGCCGCGCCCGTGCCCAGGCAGGCCGCGCGTATCAGCCGCTCCGTCGGGTTGG